>Ga0126342_10009301_pt1 | contig 17611 bp, 15 predicted proteins | sample Cyp1metagenome_FD_92528 | JGI IMG/M metagenome (GOLD analysis project Ga0126342, IMG submission 92528) | Coral microbial communities from Lord Howe Island, Old Settlement Bay, Australia - Cyphastrea 1 metagenome | ecosystem: Host-associated > Invertebrates > Cnidaria > Coral ... | reverse complement strand
TACAGTACAGTACAGTACATTACATACATACATAGAGATACCAGGAAGTTAGCATTGATAGTCGTTGATTAGGATCGTTTCAAAAAGCACAAAACGGATCACCAGAATTGACTCTTGATGATCTTCAAGGACTGATGGCTGCGCCCATCCCCACACATGACATTGATATCCACAATATTCCAAGATATCTGACTAGAAAAAAACATGGGGCATCTGGATCAAAGGTGCAATCAATAGGAAAGACATCCAAGATGTGAATCAATTTCATCTTGTGCCATGTTGTACCCAGCAATTTCGATCGATTGTCACCTGTTTCCAATGAACATGGAAACGTGGGATTGTTTTGGGGATATACACCCCGTTTTTTTCGCATATCCAAACCCATAGGATCCATGGTGCTGCTATATATGGTAACATTTACCATCAATATAGCCCCAATGTTAATATATATACCAGCACCATGGATCCTATGGGAAATGGATTGGAATCATGTCTGTCCTCTGAAATGCAGCCATCCCAACCATGGGCTGCCCGACAAACCAGCGCACAGATGCGTAATGCTCGCTTCCCAAACTGATGGCCTGCAAAGGACACGGACACCCATGGACACCCTCACATCAACTAAGTTCATTAATCTGAAATAAGGCTATAAGATTCTATAAGTTTGGGATAGTTACCCCTACTAACCATCATTCCAGTGAGGGAGAACAGTGAGGTCGTTGTAATTTATCGTGATTTTTGAGAATTCTCAGGGTACCTCTGAAATGGCGATTTAACAGTATGGACGATTTTGAGGTTCTGACCGAAACATGCCGGTTTCATTACCAATTCCACCAATATGATCAATATGACAGTTCGATTAGTGTTGGTTTCATTTCGTAATTTTGTTTCGCAAAATATTTTGGAATATGAGTTCATCGGGGTTCCCATAATGGACCATTAGAATCCCCCACACAAGTTAGGAAGTATAGTCCTTGTAATAACCAATCAACAATGCTATCTTTAATGGCTCAAACTTGGTGATGGCAGAGTTCCAGCCAGTTTCAGACAATCTTCGCTAAAATCGTAATGCACCAGTCATCATTAATTGCAAGAATCTGTGTAAATTGTAATATTCACTAACCTGAAATAAGGCAATTTGAGAATGATTTCCCGATTGTTTCCCCTACTAACCATCATTCTAATGAGGTCGCAGTGCGGTCATTATAATTTATCCCGATTAATTGCAAGAATGGACACTAAACCCACGGAATATTTTGCTTATTTTATGTCACCTACATGCCAGCAGTTCTGATATACGGGACTGGACGGTTATAATTTTTATCAATCCTGATATGTACGATTAATATGTACAATGATTATGTGTATATATGATGTTTTTGATACATACAATCTGTATATGGCTGAATTGTAAGTAATGATTCACTAACCTGCAAGCCTGCGGCTGGGATGATGACGTCATGAGGTGAGTTTACTGTAATTCATTTAGTGAGATGTAAACAGAACCTGGAAATCCAAACGAAACTCAACGACCACCAAAACACCACATAGATAAAATTATGTCAATTTGACATATATTTTGACATTTATCCTAACATACCTTCTGACATATCTTCTGGTAAATCTTCCACAACACATTTCTGCTGGCAAAGAGTCTGACATCAACAGTCTGATGTTTGATCTGGCCAATTTCATGTGACATTTAGTCTGACATTTGCTCTGAAATTGCTTTTTTTGGGGGGCCCTATCGCTTTACAGTGTTTTATTCAAATCAACACTAAAAAATGCAAACATGCAGCGGAATTGGCTTCACGGATTCAGATCTCTAAACTGCCGGGGATGGATTAAGGGGGCGCTCGGCGCTCGTTGTCTTGGCGTTTGCAACCATGTTGGGGAGCTACCCAAGCACATTCCGAGACTCTTTCCTCAGAAAGGAATTTTATTACAATCTCAACTCCAAACTAGAATGACAGTAACCAATATAAGATCAATAATTCTATGAAAATTATGAAATCGAAAAAGGATATCGCTGTGGTCAAATGAGTCTATCCCTCGTCCGGGGTCCCTTTTTCAACAAAAGGTTATCGCTAGGTTCTCGCTAAGGAGGATGATCAAGAAAGGAAGAGAAAGAGGAAATGAAAAGGCCAAACAAATGAAACAAAAAGGAAAAAATGAAATAGATGGAATTCAGAATTGGAATCAAAATCAATTTTGATTTACTTCAGAATTCAATTGCGCTTAGTTTTAAAAGGAAAGTAAAAGGACAAATGAGGGTAAGAAAAAAAGGAAATAAAGGAATAATAATTTCAAATTAAACTAGACATTTTTTTATGCAATTCAGAATTCAAATGCATTTAGTCATTTAGTTTAGTTTAATTCTACTGCTTTGGGACCTGGGAGAAAAAAAACAAAATGCCTGCAGAAAACAAAAGACATGGCCACTGCAAGAAACGTGGGCACTGCAGGTTGAATTTTCTTCATCAATTTTGCCTATCGCGTGAAGGTGCACAACAATATGTTCTTGGTTTACACCAGGTTTAATGCACTCTATGGTTATAAGTTATCGTTTTTTTGGGGGAGGCCCTATCGCTTTGCATGGTTTGGTGATGTTTGGTGCACTTTCTGGACACGGACCCTCCCTTGCTACGGGTAGTCTACGCTTATTTTCAGCGTATCTCATATGGCAAGGGAAGGTTCTGATCGACCTTGTAAGTTCATATATCAACTTCGAATTGATATCAACTTTCAACTGTTGTTTCCTTGTAAACCTAGAAGAAATCAAAAGATTCGTAAGGATTTCAATTGATATCAATCTCAAAAAAAATGGATGTCCTGCGTGGTGGTTGATTAATCCCTAGTAGATATATACTTATATACTGTAATCCTAACTTGACATTATACTTTATATTCTGCCATGTATTGTGACATCCGCTCTGACATTTAATTGGACAAGGTCTGAGGCAGACAAACTGACCCTCACCTGCCAGCTCGGAACAGCATTTGACAGATTCACCATGGATAAAAAAGGCTTCGCCAGCAGTTAACATGGGTAATTTGATGTGATTTCTAGATTCTAGTAGAACAAACGTTAACATAAAATCATCAAAATCTTTTTATACTGGGACCAATCATTGTGTTTGGTCATCTACTCTCAAGGTGACCAATCATTGTTATCATTATTGTAGCCAAAGGTTGCCAAAGCATTTGATGGTTCCTAGATCCCCTACTTTGAAAATCATCAGACCTGATAAAAATACACTGGTTGGTGGTATACCTACCCCTCTGAAAAATATGATTCGTCAGTTGGGATGATGAAATTCCCAATATATGGAAAAGTAAAATTCATGTTCCAAACCACCAACCAGTACACCTACACCGTCAAATCATTGGATGAATCTGGCAGAATCACTTGAGTGAACACTTGGCCTATGATGGTAGCCACACTTATATGGCTATGGAATGCTATAAAAATAACCACTAAACAATCTATACTTACCCTCTGGGAAGCAAACATGGCTTGCTTGAAAATCCAGCATGTATACTTGATTTGTCCCAGCAATTCCATTTAACTCGGTGATTTCCTATTCAGAACCCCTGAATTATCATCATGTTTCATAGGTAAAAGCCATGAACTGACAATTTTTCGTAGGCTATCCCAGCCATGAGCCTATGGTTTTCCTAGATGTTTTCCTAAACCTACATTTTTAACGAGGATTTCCATGGATTTCCTATATATTCCTATGGCTTTCCTATGGTTTCCTCATGAAAAACCTCGCTCAATTGCTTGGAACGCCGTGCCTTCTGCATGCTGGCAGCGCGCGAGTAGACCGAGCGACGAAGTGCACGACCAAGCGCCTGACGCTGGGAAAATCAAGATATCATCGTGATATGGTGAAATTAATAACGATTATATCTGGTTGGTGGTTGTAACCATCTTGAAAAATATTAGTCAATTATGGAAAAAATAAAAAAATAAAAAATGTTTGAAACCACCAACCAGATATTATGTCCATTTATAGGATTGTTCTGCGAGCGTGGTTGACTAGTTGTTTGAGGCGAACAAAAAGCAACAGCAGATGTATAGGAAAAGGTTCATCTTAGGAATTCATGGAGCCCACAGGTCTTCCGGAAGAGATGAAGAGATCCCAAATTGTCCCTTAAGTAAGAAACTGCCAACAGGTCCATCGGTGGAAGCATTTGTTCAAACCATTTCAATGGGGAACGGCTGTAACACACACACACATCTTTGATCATCTTTGAAACAAGTACTCTATACTTCAGGCTACCATAAACCCCGCCACAATAAAGATAATAAAGTGAGTCAAAGTCAAATCGGATGTCAACATTGCCTGGGGAAAAGTTCAACAAGATTTCATCAATATTGGTTTAGCACCCCAAAATGGGGACATAATACGTGAACATTGCTATTGCATGCTATTGCTGCACTAGATTTCAGGAGATCTTGTTTGCATTTATGGCTGCTAATTAAACTAAACACATTGAAACCCCATTGGGAAAGGAAAAAAAAAACAGAAATTCTTGTTTTCTAAGATCCAAAACATCAAATGGCTATAACATGCTATAACCCATGGTCTTCCAAAACCAATGGAACTGGTGGTCCCCGTGGGTTCCAGCATTCACCTCATCAGCGGGACTTCGCTGGCTTTGCTCCTTGGCATCAAAATTCATGCTGATGATACATTGATATCCATTGATCACTACCTGGAAATGTACTCTGCTGGTGAAACTCCAACGGTTTTTTTTCCATTTCCTGGATGCAAAAAATATGTTTGCTGGAGTGCTGGCCCAACACCGAGAATGATCACTTTATTGTCTGATGATCCATAGAAAAACAATGATTCGGAACTTAAGAATGATATAATCGAACTGAATCGTTCTGATCAAGTTTATTCTGATGTTGGAAACTTCATAAAACTCTGGTTGGTGGTTTCAACCATCTTGAAAAATATTAGTCAATGGGAAGGATGACATCCCATATATTATGGAAAATAAAAAATGTTCCAAACCACCAATCAGTTATTGTCAGCTTTTTCGGAACAAAATTCTTCTGTCTGATCCGATGCGGAGAAACTTGCTCTGGCTTGGTTTCTGGCGGCTGACCGACCACACCGACCACTTTTTTGAATGTCGTCAACCCCGGATGAGACGTCTCACCATGGTTTATGAAAATTAGGGGGGTACTCCTCCAATAGTCATTTCATTCATCTGATACTTTTTTATGGTACCCTCCCAATTGAAGAATCGGGCTTTAGATCGATCCAGGGTTGACTAATTACACAGAATTACCATCCTCCGTGAGTCCATCATTTCCCGATTTGGTCCTTCACAGCTGATGCCGGAGCTGATGCCGGAGCTGATGGCGCCAAGGGCACAGCCTCACATGACTGCGGCAGCTCCAAGTGAATCACTCTGAAAATCGTCATTGATCAGTACTAAACATCATTAAACTCTATTAATCACATTGAATCACTATAGCATATATACTATAGCTATAATAGCTATAATAGCTATAACAGCTATAATATAGCTATACTGGCTATACTGGCTATAATAGCTATAATAGCTATATATTTAATTACAACTTCCAACCGCTCCGGAGTTCTCGTGCGCCTCTTGCAACTTCACAGCTTGCGCCGGCTTCACAGCTGGCTTCGCCTGGCGGACTGAACCCCAGCGTTACAGTTAAGGCCGGACATACCAGTGATTGTTATGGTTATGTTCATGGGGTCATTCCATAAATGGGATACTGACATATAACTGGTAAAGGACCATAAGTGTAATAATCATTAACTAGTCATCTATCTATCAATGGTGCTTTATAGGGATTAATAATGATTGGAAGTGAATCATAATTATTAATGGTGATAAATAATGATTACTTAGTAACCCTGATCGTGGGATTGCCAATTGTTGTTCTTAGTTAATGGGATTAGTAGCCAACCTTGTAATAAAATGTAATAATAACCACCCCATGTTTTTTTGAGGCACCAGAAACTGATGGCTGGTTATTACAAATGCTATTATCACAATTGTGGAGTTTATTCATGACCATAATTAGTCCTTGTCAATCATCTTCAACAACTGATGGTATGCTATTGCTTAAGGCTATTTTTTCAAGGGTCAATGAGTCAATGAGTCAATGATTATGGGAATACAATCTTAGTTTGACTGGTTACTTCGTTGATCTTAGTTTGTCCTTACCCTCCGAACACGAACTGGAGCCGAAGAGGCTCCCCAGGCTCCCCAGGTTCCCCAAGTCCCATGGTCCCATCTCCTGATCCAAAAAATTCCAAATCTGGCGATAGCAATGTGAGGCCCCCAAGATAGCGTTCACTTGGTGAACTCCAATTTTATGGTTTATGGTACGTAAATAACGAACTAGTTACTGGGGCGAATCTTAGCCAACATTCACATCACTGGGGGGCCTCACATTGTGGCTATTATAATGCTATTATCATATCCGTTTACACCTGGTATGTCATGCCGCTACGAGCCGGTGACGCAGAAGTATCAGAAACAAAATATTTCATGGTATGGCCCACAAGTGCAAGGAAAGCCCGAAACTTGCGGACGTGACTAACATCAGAACCCCAAATTCGAATTACAGATAATCATCCTGTTTCAAAATCGTAGCAAAAAGCCTCCTGGCACCAAAAATATCTGGTTGGTGGTTGTTTCAACCCCTCTGAAAAATGATGGAGTTCGTCAGTTGGGATGATGATATTCCCAATATGATAGGACAGTCATAAAATGAACAAATATCAGTCAGTTGGATATTTTGGATGCTTAATCTTAATATTAGTCATGTTGATTATTCCAAATATATGGATTCCCAATATGATAGGAAAGTCATAAAAAATGGGAATATATCATCCACATATTATAATTATTGGATATTTAACCATATATCATATATTGGGAATTTTCTTGGGAAAAATTCATTTAACCATATATTTAACCATATATTTCTTGGGAAAAAATCATTGGAAAGTCATAAAAATCCATGGTTCCAAAGCACCAAGCGGACCTTGGTCGGCAAAGGCTCACCCTTCAAGATCCTGCTCCGGACCTCGAGAACTTCGGAACGCTTCGGAACATCGACCCCAGCACCATGGCTTTATCAAAAATGAAATGTAGGGTGTTTTTAGTAGAAAGAAACAAGAACTTAAGTTTTTTCGACAAGTTGATTGAAGAAACAACAAGTTTTGGGACTTTTTGTTCATCTTTGAACATCAAATGTTGGTCGTCAGAAGTTCCTGCCATGACCGACCCGGTCGATGACCCTAGATGACCGACGTCTTGCAATATCCAGAGTGCTTCTGAATCGACCAGCGCAAACCGATTGAACAGTTTCATACCCCAAAGGATCCATGGTGCTGGTATATATGCTAACATTTGGGGCATATTGATGGTATCCATGTTACCATATATAGCAGCACCATGGATCCTATGGGTACATACAAAAGGAAACAATATCCTGGAAGCGACTGAACATGCTGTAACTGTCACACTCCACAGCTCTGTCACGTGACTAAAATATTAGGTCCCATCAAGACGCCCGTCAAGACCTGGATCTCCTTGTTGAAATCAATGGTGTAAAACACAAAAACCCTACAAGTAGCCGAACCTTTTCGCGCAAGCCTTCATGTTTCATTTGTTTCCAGCTATGAACCTTGATGCCAAACTATATAAATTTAAAATTCAAAGACTGATCCGCAACTTGTTTTACGTGTGACGAGAAGTCAAGAAGTCCCGGCCTGATCAAACTCTTCTTGGGTGATATAGCCATCTCCATTCAAATCAAAGTCATCGAAACCAAAGTCCTGAGAAAGACTTGGCATGAACGGAGGCTCTGCAGGATGGATACTTTCAAAATCCATTCAACAAAGTCATTTCTGCAAACAACCGCAACATGGCGCAGATAGTGATAATATATTTTTGATGGCCATTGCTTTTTGGGAACAACAAGGGCAAGTTTGCTGATGGTCCCATCTTTATCCATTTTGTGGTACAGAAAAACCCATGAAAAACCACTACTGCGTAAATCAGACTCTAGCACTGAAGGTTTTGGATCAGCGCTTGATTGGATGAGTTTTTGCTGTGAATTGGCACCCAAACAATATGACATTACATTAACATACATTACATTGTCAATTGAAGTGAGAATTATCTAGAACCAGGAAGAACATGAAAAGAGCGTCTCATTGACATGGCAAACCTTTCAGTAGATGCTCTGCAAGAACTAATTATTGCAGCTGGCCATACACATATAAAAGGTGTATCCTCATTTGACAAGAAATTGACATAAAGTAGTATTAAACTAGCAACCCTTCACCAAGGTTAAACCAGCATGGGGAGACCCATTGGGCGCCGTCAAAACCATCCCGTTGGGGAGACCCAGCCCATCAGAAGGGGATCTGGTTTGATGTCAACCCATTGACCAAAACATCTTTTGCTCACAAGGAGGCTTATTTTCGGGGGTGCCGAGAAGCAAAGAATGAACGATACTTTCAGTACTTTTCCATGTATATATACATATATGTATATCTATATATATACATATATACATATATACATATATATATATGCATATATACATATATACATATATATATATATATACATATATACATATATGTATACATATATAACACACAAACACACACACACACATATATATATATACATATGCATATGTATATATATGTATATATGTATACGTGTGTATAATTAAAAACAATATATATATATAAGTAAACTGGAGCTTTATCAATCTTAAGTTGACGCAACATTTCAGCGCTCACCTGGTCTGGCATCCCGCTGAGTGAGCTGACTTCCAAACCTGTCTTTGCCGGAGCCTGTCAGCTTCATGGGGATATGGGAATGGGCCGTCTTTAAGCATCAGTTCTGGAGACCATGAAACAAACTCGGTGCATAAATGCAATCTAAGTCATGTCCATCCATTTTTCAACACTTACATCCTATCCGGAAAAAAAAACACATCTTTCAAGATACAGACTTGTTTTGACCTCGTGGACCTAGTGACTCCAGAGATGTTGCACCACGAAGAACAAAGCCCCGAGACCGCTTTGTAGGCACCTTGACTTTCGAGATGAAGCCTGAGACCCCAGATGATTATCCCGGCTGGATCTCCCCAAAATCATAGATGAAAGAAATATCTATGTGATTCTATCTATCTATCTATCTATCTATATATATTAGATATTATAATATATATATATAATGATGTATAGTCTTAGTCTTCATTAAGGCCATTGAGGCTGTTCCGGATGTCTTTCAGGGCAAACATACAGCTACTATATCATTCCTACATCTGACGTGGCTCCAAAATGATCCAAACACCGGTTTGGTCAATCGAGCAGTTGAAAGTCCAGTCAAGTGGGACCGCTTGGACTGGCTGGACTATCTGGTAAACATACAAAAAACGATGGAAAGATCCACCATGCTATCAATGGGTAAATCCACTATTTCGACTGGGCCATGTTCAATAGCTATGTAACAAATTACCAGAGGCTACGTTTGGGTGTGTCTGAACATGGGCCGATGATATATCCCCTTCTCAATGACAGTCTCGCGGGGGAAAATGACGAAAAAAACCGTGGACGGAACCGGATTTCCCATAATTCTCAAACCCATCATATTTCCCATAATTCTCAAACCCATCATATATCCATAACCAAATATATACATATAATATACTGGTTGGTGGTTTCAAGCCTCTGAAAAATATTAGTCAGTTGGGAATGATTATTCCCAATATATGGAAAATATTCCAAACCACCAACCAGTATATATATATATCCCAGATTCATAAACGTTGGTGATGAAAGGATGCAAAAGGATATTTTCCAGGCGCATACTTGGTGGATCATCCCACAGATCGTAAGTAGCTTAGTTCGCCCCAATTATAAGTGGATTGACGCGACTTATTTCACGAACATAACCAGGGATTTAAGCTACGTATAGTACCCTCTGGTAATTTAACATAACTATAGAAAATCACCATTTCTAGTGGATTTTCCCATGAAAAATAGTGATTTTCCATAGTTATGTTAGTTTACCAGAGGGTAAGTTGGATAAGCCATCAAGTATCATGTAGCCTCCAGCATCGCTACCCAACAGGCCGCCTTGGAGAAGCCTTTCAATGCTTGGTTGGAGCTTGAGCCACCTCGGCACCGGCTGAAACCAATGAAACAAGTATTGCTTTAATCTACATTTTTTTTTTCGGGGATTGGATAGATTGGATTTTAATTGTCTATTTTTTGGGGGTGGGTTATTATATACATCTATACATATGTTGGTAAATGCCTGGGATAAATTGATTAATGGTTTATGGCCATCCCTCTTGTAATCAAACATGCTTTGCTGGAATTTTCCCTGTTCATAGATGATTTTCCTATTTCAATGCCCACTTAGTTCCGGAGTTCCGACATCTTTGATTAGCGGAAAGTTTCACAGCAATTTACTTGGTGGCTCATCCAACTTACTATACGTAGCTTATATCCCTAGTTATGTTCGTGAAATATAGGTTATATCGAACATAACTAGGGATATAACCAGGGATAGATATAACCTATGGAAATAAGTCGGGCTAATCCACTTCTTGTGGCGAACTAAGCTACTTACGATAAGTAGGATGATCCACCAAGTACCATCGACATTTTTGATGCCCTGATCGAGAAATTGCCGCGACCTGTTGGGACTATACCTACATGGATAACCAGATGGTCCCAGGCATATCTATGGGCATACAGATGTATATACATATATACATGTATATGTATGTATACTTATTAAATACTTATTATATATATATATATTATATATATACTTATTATATATATATAATCAAACTACATGGATATGACCCTAAGTTGAAGATGGCCAACTTGTTGCATCACCTAGCCTAACTATCCGATGTAAGAGTTTTGCTTTGTAAAACGCGGACATTCGGCCTGGTCGGTGAGGTTAACCTGTACTCGACTCGCTCATTCAAAGGGATAAATGGATGAATGGTTTGCAACTGTTGACATATCCTCTTAGAACTGGTATGAAGTGGTATATACATGTATATACATGTATATACATGGTTAGAGCCAAGTTATAAAAAATAATAGCTACTGTAATGTATGTACATAAGTACGTATATGTACCTACATGACCTCGCGGCCTAATCAATCACCCCAACTCACCGACTCATAATACCCCACCCACATTACTTGAATCAGTCAGAACTCTTTGCTCAGTTGGTTAAATGATCGGTTCACTTGAGATCCTACACAGACTACAATCACTACTTGGAAGTCAACTCTCGAAGTTTGGACTCCAGATTTTGATGGATGGGTAAATCGATGGGACATTTATGGAAAATGAATGTAACATGGATAAGTACCTTGTGTCCCCAATGTTTGTAAACATGGGTTTGGAGGAAAATTGGGTGCCCCTAAATTCCACAGGATAATCGTCATTATCCCTATTAATTCAAATGGCCACTAGTTGAGGGTATTCTAACCATCCCATATATACAAATGGTGGGCTTTATATCCCATGAATCTCCCAGTACGAAGAAGTCCACTATATTGCATCATTCCTCTCCCACTATTTGTAAGCTATATTATCATTTTTTATATACCCATTCAAATATTATATATATAATTATATATATATAGTATAGTATAGTACCCTTATAATATCTGATGACACTTTAAAAAAGTAACAGCCCCGTGGCCGTAGCGCCCTGGCCGACCAAGACACACTCGTCTCTCCAGTTCGGGGCCAATGCGTTGCAGAACGCTCGCCGCACCGTTCGCCTTCAGCACATCTATATGACATACTCAGCCATGAATGAATGTACCTATATGTCTGTCTATCTATCTTTCTATCTATATCTCTATCTATCTGTCTATCTATCTGTCTGTCTGTCCATCTATCTGTCTGTCTGTCTGTCTGTCCGTCCGTCTGTCTGTCTGTCTACCCACCTTTCTGTCCGTCTGTCTGTCTATCTATTTCTCTGTCTGTATGTCTTTCTATCTGTCTGTCAGTCTATCTATCTGTCTGTCTATCTATCTGTCTGCCTGTCCTCAAAATTTGGCAAGCATAGGTTTTGATCCGTAGACATTTGGTTGTTCAGGTTTCTGCGTGTTTTCTCCACATCAACTGATTACTGTTCACCACCGTTTTTCCACCAGCATTTCCAGTGCTGAGTTTTGACAACCCAAACACACATCCAACATGTGGAAATTACCCTCCAGTAAATTAACCGTTAGACCATTGAAATTACCAGTGTTTTGTGGAAACTGATCTTCCAACCACATAAGAATGGCAGGCTTCACTGGACGGTGGTGCTTTTTAGGCACCAAAATATGGGGGGATCATTGGATCATCATGGGCGCCTTGGATTGTGAACCTATGTAGACCAGGCTGGTTCAACACATGTGTTCCCAATGGGTTTATAGATGTTGAATTCGTAATTCGTCATCCGCGATCTACACTATAGTAGATAGTAGAAACCCTATAAACATCTATAAATAATTTTGAACAATCGCATATTCATCTGCACGGCTCAATGTGGTGTTGACACACAACCGCTCGGTGGCATTAGTGGCTTGACCGAAGCATGGGCGAACGTCAATGGTGATGATCCCCCATTTCTATGCTTGAAAATCAGCTAGAGATTTCAAACCAGGACCCACATCTGCCAATTTTATGGCTAACAAACTGAATGCCTGATACCCTCTGGTAAAATAACTATGGAACATCACCATGCTATTAATGGGTAAATCCATGTAAATCCACTATTTCGACTGGGCCATGGCTTCCATAGCTATGTAAACGTTTACCAGGCCGGGTACATGAAAGATGCGGTACATGGCGTCACCAAAATCTGCGTTATTTTTTGGGTGATTTGATCCATCCCATGGCCTCGTATGCCTCGTTCCGAGCTGCTGCTCGCTCCTCCATCGGAAAACATGGACACAACATGGACACCCAACATGGGAAGATCGGAAGATCCAACACCTGTTCTTTTCATGGGGGGAATTATAATTACCCTCCACTAAATTAACATAGACCCTGCCAGATAGGGGTTGGAAGATTAGCTTCCATTACAAATTGGTGATTCTCAGGGTCTATGTTAATTTACCAGAGGGTATGTAGTCTGATATAAATCATTTTTGGGACCACAAACCACGATTACACAACAAATACAAGAAACAACTCTGAAAATCTCTCCATGACTGCAAATTCATTCCTCGTCGCCCCTGATTTTGGGAGGACCCGCCCTGTGGCGCAGGACTGACCATGGTGCCCTATTGTGGGGATGGGTCAAAATATGTCAAAATATATCAAGCTCGCCTACTAATGTGTAGTATGTATATATATATATATGTATATATATACATATATATATATACATATATATATACATATATACATATATATATACATATATAGTTATGGTTCCTCTTGTTGGTTGGATGTAGATTGATTACAGCGCAATTTTACCCAAACATCCACTTGTTTGGTAATGTTTATCCTTATTTTGGAAATTTTTGGAAAGTATACCTCACCGAAAAAGTTCATCCCCATCCCAGTTTTGGGGGCCATCCCAGCCCTGATTTCTACCCGCGGTGCTCCGCGGTGCTCCTCGACCTTCGCAACAGCTTCAGCGAGCTCTGAGACCATATTGCCTAAGACGGGATGGGATCGTCAAGCTGCTCGAAAACTGGTCGAAAACCACCCCTTACGACTCTCTATCATTCTCTATATACCCTCTGGTCATTTAACATAGCGAACTGGAAAATCACCATGCTATTAATAGGTAAACCATCTATACATTGGGCCATTTTCCATAGCTATGTTAGTTTACCTATGGGTTAGAATTATCGGCAATATAAATAAGACTATTTACAGTATTAAGATTAAATAGATAATCCATGATAACCCCCTACGACAACCCCTATGACAACCAATCAACAGAAGTGCTTTTCAAGGTGCATGTGCACCAGAAATTTCAGGTATACCCAACTTGGAGCTACCGCAGCTACCACAAGTAAGGCCTATGTGGAATATGGAGTTTTATGACCTGAACCATGGCGTAGCTCCATTTTAAGTATCTGAATTGAATTGACCATTGAGAACAGAACGCGATTCTGTAGAATTGGGGTACCAATGGGCACACAATAATCCGCCAAAATGGTTTGGTATTACGCCAGCAAAAATACGAAATGTTATGAATACCACCATCAATGTGGGAAAATATAAAAAAAATATATAAACAAATTTAAAAAATATGATGTGCCCAGTTGATGGTGATGTTTAGCCCCATTGAGTCTAGATGAAGTGTAGCCATTCTCCAACTTGAAAATGCTTGACGATTCCTGGGGGGTCCCACAACAATCAATTTGAGATCGCTGGATATGACTCGATGTATATAACTGGATGTAACTATAATTGGGTGATATCCCTTTTGTCAGATCTGGCACCTCTCAAGTAGGAGGTATGGGCAAATACCATCTTGTTATTTCACGTATGCGGTGACGGTATGGAAAGTCATCGTTCTGAAACCATAAACTGGTTGGTGGTATACGTACCGCTGTGAAAAATGATGGAGTTCGTCAGTTGGGATGATGAAATTCCCAATATATGGAAAGTCATAAAATTCATGTTCCAAACCACCAACCAGTAAATCATCAAAATAACTGGGCCATTTTCCGTAGCTATGTCAAACAATCAGGGGGTAGGACCACGGATGTCCAACTGAAACGTTGTCCAACTGCCTGTCGTCAATGGCTAATATGATCACCTCTTTAACCACGTGGGACCGTAGGATATTGTCTTCCTTCATTTATGGTACCCAAATGTTACTCGTCATTCACATCATCAAACCATAAATACACAGAGTACTACTGCATTGTTCCGACGCAGGATCCCTTGATGAAAATGGGGTTGCCCAGTCTTGACACACAAATATAACAGTGTTTCGAAAAAATCCTGCACCAGTTGATAGATGGTTTATCCCATTATATCCCATTATTTCTAGGGTTTCAACCTTTTGGTGGTGCAGGATTTCTTCCATCCACAAATATCAGTGTTTCACTGGGATGTCTGGACGTACTGCGTCAACTTCTTCAAGCAGATTCTGCTGCACCTGAGAATCAAAAAAGACACCACACCGCAAGTGACCACAGGGAGGTCCCATAGCCCAAAAACAGTAGATACCACCTATGTCAGCCTGTGTCCTTTTGTTGGGTATTTTATGGTATGACACCCTCTGGACAACTAACAGTTTACGAACTGGAAAGCCATCATTTCTAAGAACGCTACATCAACGATTTCAATGGCCTTTTTCAATAGCAAACTCTTAGTTTACCAGAGGGTATATTTGCTAACGTTTGTGGATTAACGTGTTACGACGTAAACTACCCCATCAAGCTTTGGCCATGGTTCCGAATTCGTGGACGGAGGCTGAGTTCAAGCAAGTCTGCACGTCGTATATCATCTGCAGTCTAAATGAGCAAGAGATAAGGAAACATCTTTTCTGGTGAATGATTAGTAATGATTATATTCTAAAATGATTTAGTTCTGTTTGTTTTTTGGGGGGGAAACCATGATTTTGTATTGGCTGGCACCATTTTTTTCCGGCTGGGATGACAATATCGCCGGGAGGCTACTTGTTGTTTACAACCTAATCCTGGCCGATTCAACTATCAACTATCATCATTTACTGGTTGGTGGTATACCTACCCCTCTGAAAAATGATAGAGTTCGTCAGTTGGGATGATTATTCCATTCCCAATATGATGGGAAAGTCATAAAATTCATGTTCCAAGCCACCAATCAGTTTCATGATCTATATATTTATTAGGTCTTTACCCAGTTCCAACATGTTCCAACCATTTCTGGTGCAGAGATTTCTGGACCGGGCTGGAAAATCATCGTTGATCTTTTCTTGCTAGAGACCTGCTAGTGATTTGACATATCTCCACGAGCCCCACAATGCTTTCCTACAACCTAAAGCTGTGCTCCCAATGACTTTTTTGGCATGTTAACGACCCCATTTCATTCGTAACATGATCCCCACCAGATCATCAGAGGACCTCAAAGCTCAAAATACGCTTGGCCGCGGAGATTTCCTGGCCGTACCCGTGATGATATCTACATGATCAACCTGAGATGCCCAGAAAAACGAGTCAAAATGCTGAATGTGTCTTCAAGATTCTTGAAGAGTATTTATACAATTTTATACAATACACAAAGGATAGAAAAGTAAATCATCACTCTTTTAGTAGGATGTACCGTGAAACAGCGGAAATCCCACCCAAAGTGGATGTCAAAGGTAGCTACTCATGAATTTATGCCCTGGTTCATGATGGGTTGTCACTGCTATGGTCGGTAAAATGAATTAGTTGACTCTCAAACGATTTTCATTCCCAGAAATAAACCGATTTTGAGGTGGTGTCCGTGAATGAGTATACTTGAAGGAGATTGACACGGTTTGGTAGGCCAGAGAGATAGCTACAGTCTCTTGTGCCCAGAAAGTCACCAGCTGATTTTTTGCTCCCGCTCCTTCTGATCCACGCCCAAGTTGCTAGCCACAGGCAACATTCGTCGGATGGTTTCCACATCGTGGTCCTACGAAACCGCGACCTTTTCATGGGGATGATCCGAAGTCTAAAATAGTTTAAAAGAATGGATAGCTGGTGGCAGCCCCATAATATCAATGGGAAATCCCAACTTTTCATGGAAATATCATGGGAACAACATGGAATATCATGGATAGGTACACTTGAGCTTCCTGAAATTTAGTTTCCTGAAACGGCTACGTTATCCAAATCCCACTTATTTTGGGATTGGGGCACAAGGCCCCACTTCTTCAGCCATTTATTACTCCACTGATCCTCGAAATGGGATGCAGGAAAGATAGAAGGAACTCCTCAGTTTTTGGTGAGTGAAGCAAGTGAAGCATAGCAATGGCTCAAAAATTGCATGGTTTGATAGGAGAAAAGACCCTATTAGCCCTTTTGTGAACCACCCTTGCATCTTCTTGGAAAGGATAGGAGTCAGGGTAGTCAATTCGAGTCCCTAAATCGCTATTCTGGTGAGGATATTCCTACAACAATGGCGAAATTGTCTTCTACAATTTTAATACATATATGTTTAAACAATAAACAACTATAGTACATTGTATTGTATTGTATTGTCTTGTATTGTATTGATGTATGTAAGTATGTAAGTATGTAAGTATGTAAGTATGTAAGTATGTAAGTATGTAAGTATGTAAGTAAGTATGTAAGTATGTAAGTATGTAAGTATGTAAGTATGTAAGTATGTAAGTATGTAAGTATGTAAGTATGTAAGTATGTAAGTATGTAAGTATGTATGTATGTATGTATGTGTGGTATGTAATGGTATGCAATGGTATGCAATGGTATGTATTGGTATGTATTGGTATGTAATGTTATGTAATGTTATGTAATGTTATGTAATGTTATGTAATGTTATGTAATGTTATGTAATGTTATGTAATGTTATGTAATGTTATGTAATGTTATGTAATGTTATGTAATGT
>Ga0126342_10009300_pt1 | contig 17612 bp, 12 predicted proteins | sample Cyp1metagenome_FD_92528 | JGI IMG/M metagenome (GOLD analysis project Ga0126342, IMG submission 92528) | Coral microbial communities from Lord Howe Island, Old Settlement Bay, Australia - Cyphastrea 1 metagenome | ecosystem: Host-associated > Invertebrates > Cnidaria > Coral ... | reverse complement strand
TGATTTTTTTTGAAAAATCATGATTCTCTACTAAATGGTTTCTGGAAATTTCACACTAAATTTTTGGTTCACTTTCCGGGACCTAGGTCATAGCATTTAGTAGTGGAAATTGGCAGGAGGATTATATATATATATATATATGTATACATGAACATGTACTGATGTAACATAATGTAACCCTTATATAATTTACCAAGCCCAGCCATAACTTTCCCCGGTCTCGCATCGGCACCCTGTGGCTGCTCCGTGCTTGAAGGGCGCATCCGCCACGTCCACGACGCGGCGGCGCAAGGGCAAGCCCTGCAACGAAAAGTGGTTCCCAACACCGCAGGCCCTTAGGGAAGAAAACCATAGGAAAACCATTGAAAATTCAACTAGGATATCTATGGATATCTAGGATTTTGCTGATGATCACCCCGATATATGTGGATATATGTGGATATCCTTGACCGAAAATGCGGACTGGAGCAAGCCTGGATATCCGGAACCACATAGTTGGACGAATGATTTCTATGGTAGATGGATGGTTCATGATTCATTGTTCACCAGCCTGAAACCTGCTCCAGGAGCTCCAAAAAAACTTGGTGAAACTCGCCGAAACTGAGATGGGACACCCAGAAAACCTGTCCTGTCCTGTGTCATTTCTGTGGGTGTAGCTACAACAACACTCATAAAATACTCCAATGATGTACAACGATCAACGTAGGACAAATGGGTTCGGCTGAAATGCAGGACTAGCCCCCCAAAACAGCCATTTGAATGGGGAAGATGACGTTTGAAACTTGTTCAACCTTTGGATTTAGCCATTGAAACCCAAAGAGATCGATCTTCTGCACCACGACCATGGAACTTATATTCCCCATTTTATCCCGATTTGCTGGGTAAACTGGAATAATTCACTCATTCTTTAACAAAGCTCTATGTCATTCTCTGTCACTCTAGAGTACTCTAGGTTACTCTATGTCACCGTATCACTATTGTCAGATGTCGATTTTCGGCCAGTATGTGAGTATATGGTATGCTTTTTTCTCTCCTACTGCAGTATAGAATGCGTGTTGTCTCTGCGGACAAGGCGGACATTTGCCCATGTGTACCCAAACAAATCCTGAACAGCAAACATGCATATTTTGGCCACTTCTCTCGGGTGTGAACCACTTCACGTTCACATGCACTGGCCAAAACATACCTCCCCAGCATGTTCTGGTTTTGTATTCCTCCTTTTAAACATAAAGATGTCAATATTCCTTCGTTTCAGTCTGTTTGAGCACAGCTTTTTCAAGCTGGGAAAGCTAAAGACTGTGGGGCCGCACGGTGAGTCGGTCGGAATGCATGGCACCTTAGGAGCCAGAACATGGCAAACCCAATCAGAAACCGACCATTTCGGCCTGGTTTAAACCACCCATTCATGGAGATTTTGGGGATTGTTTATGATTGAGTTAACACATTGCTTGGATTTCGCAGCCAGATATTGAGTCGTTCCGAATTTGATTTTCCCTGAAACCAAGTCTGAGATCCTGTGACAGCCAGCTTGACCAATGGTGGGGGAAAACTTTCTTTTTTTGACCTACCCTGTGAGTCTTAGCCATCGTCCTATGAGGGATCACGTGCTTGACTTCGTGGGTGATCTACAAAGAAATCACTACTTGTTTTGTGTGCGAAGCCATCCGTTGTATCTGTTGTTAGCGGTGCCTATCTCGGGTTGCTGGTTGTTCCCCGGCTCTACTTGAGGGTGGAGTTCCAGTGAACTATATAAATGATTGTATAAGCATCGTTGTGTTCTTGTGTTGAAATATATGAGGTTTTATGGCCCCAAGTTATGTCCATTCATAACCACAACTGCATGGCGCAAGTGGACTATAATCCTATATACCCAAGTTGAAAAAACCAGCTATTGGTCGAGCATTGGAAATCGCAAACCTGACAAATCTACCACTGTACAATGTGGCACCGGCTCCCAAGTTCAAATGATCAAGGTTCATCAGGTATATGGTATCTAGATGTAAATATATAATAATATATATAATAGTCTAATTCAAATTTGCACATCATACATCCACTAGGATCACCATGGATAACAAAAGAATTGTAGCAGTGAGCATCTACCCTGGTCATTTCCTTACCCACACAACCCCGCCGGCAGGTCTCACGGCGGCAGATCGCTGGGCCGTCCCAACTTTTTGCCCCGATCCATTCGGGATCCTGGAGCCCCTCGAGACCGAGGCGCTTGAGCCCTGCCGGGGCCTTGAAGGCAGCCAGGGCTGGTGGGAGAGATGGCTCCAGTCTTTAAAAAACACTGGAAATTCATTGTTTTTTTCTTAGAAATGATAAATGATGCACATTCATGGAGGATGTTCTATATCTATAGTTTATTGATGTTTATTAGAGGGTAACTGAGGTATATTTCAATTCATTTCAGCAAACGTACAGGCTGCTGCGCTCCAGTCTACTCCAATCCCGATCTTGTGCCGATTTAATCCATGCTGATTCAATCACATCGATTGGTGGTGCCCTGCCGTTAGCTAAGTTGGCTAGAAATAATAGAACTAATAGAAAACTAGGGCAACTGCTGAGTACGTAGCTATACTTTGATGGGGTTATAACCGAGAAATATAACATCATATAACTAGGGGACACCACCTTACAGCCGATGTTAGGAGTAACATCAGAATCATCCATCTATAAATCGGGGGGTTTCCATAAATCGGGCCCCAATAGCTGGTTGGGATATGGAGAATCCATTTCAGGATGATCTTTTTCAATGGAGATTTGCGGGTCAAATCTCCCATTTTTTTGGTAAATTTCCCAATTTTTTTCATCATCCAAATTCCCAAGAATGGACAATCCATCTTTAAATGGATAAGAACTGGAGGTACCCCCCATAACAAAGGAACCCCCACAATGTGAGGCCCCCAAGATAGCTAAGTTGGTTTATAACTCACATAACTATGGTTTATGGTACTTATAACTATAGTTACTGGGGCTTATAAACCAACTTATAACTGGGGGGCCTCACATTGTATGTATTTCTTAAGAAATTGAAATTCACAGCTTGCCGGGTTGGATTTAACAGTTCCGGCAAGTAGATGATATCTTCATATCTTCCCATCAAACTTAGGATTTTACCCAGGGAAGCGAGTCTGACATGACAGCAGTGTCTGAGGTGAAAGCCGTGCTGGGCTTCTCCATTGCACGAGTTGTTGGCCCCTAGGATCTTTCAAACTCTTTGTTCTTGTGAGTTGTTTTTTTGTAACATATCCATGGACTCTCTGTCTTTTTATCTATCTATCTATCTATCCATCTATCTATCTATCTATCTATCTTTCTTTATGTATATATGCATGGTTTAATGTATGATTGGTTTCAATGAGTGTACGGATTTTCTATGGTTATGGCAACTACACCCGTCATTGTTTCACCTGATCATCTCTCGCGGCTTCGACTGTTCGTGCAAACTCCATCAAGGTGCAGTAGCTTGGGGTTCAAGCTCGCTTGAACGTAGGATGTTATAGCACATGTAAAAGTGTACATATATATATATATATATATGTATATATATATATATGTATATTGTATATGTCATTATATATCTATACATACAGTGTGGTGCCCCTCAGATATGCTTGTGGTTTCTGAAAGCCAATGACGAACTAGTCAGATATATTCAGAATACTTATTGAACCACAATGTGTTTTAACTCAACAACTTGGCTGGGGCACCACCTTGTTCCTGTCAAACATCAAACACTTTCCCATGGATCCAGTTGGTCGGGGTCACGGCTGGCTTTGGATTAATCTAAGATGATCAATATGTTTGTCAAGTTCCAATGGCTTTGTCATCCTGGAAGTTAGTACATGAATAAGAACTGGCTAAGCACATGTCCACAACAATTGGGTCTAAGATGGTCTCTGCGGATGTCTTAGCGCTTACCATCTGGTTATTTAATATAGCCATGGAAAATTCCTTATAAATGGAGGTATTGATGGGAAAATCATCTATAAATGGGCCATTTTCCATGGCTATGTTAAATAACCAGAGGGTACTGCCTACTGAATTCCCAAACCATGAAGTGACTTCCAGGATCATCACACAATGGATCCAGATGAGGGATTTGGCCGGATATCTTTTTTCAAACGGACACCCGCCGCGGGCTCAAGAAACCACGCCTGAGGCAGAGTTGATGTGAAAAAATCCAGATCGGTCCACTCTGGTCCGGGGGGTTCTATGATTTTCCTGAGATAGGACAATAGAGTTGTATCTGGAAGATGAATTGAAGGAAACGCAGTGGACAAGTTGGGATATGTTGGGAATAATCCTTACCACAGCTGGCTGATTATTTTCCTCTGGAGGATTTCTTGATTAAATTCAGATGATGAAGATTCATTAAGATTCATGAGCATTAAGTTCTGGGGAGATGAGGGAAGCCTTTCATTCATCTTTATCTACCCCAATCAAGAGCAATTTCCTCAGATTTCCTACAAGTTGCACCCATTCCCGAGTTAGGAGAAGGTCTATAGGCCATAGACCCCGTTCCCTCGGCGACGAAGCCCTGTCGCAGCATCCTGTTGGAAAAAATCAAGCGGCCTGTTTGGTATGCCATTTATCATAGCCTATTCCTTGTGAGGAGGTATCAATTAACCAGTGAGAAAGGATCCTGAATCACTGAACAGGCGCCATGTATCCATTTACGGATCAATGATTTCCCACCAGAACAAGGATTCACTCAATCCCCACTTTGGTTGGATTATTTGTAGCTCCTGTTTCACTATATAAATATTTCAAAAAACTTTGCAGTAAACATTGGGATTTCCTAGCCAATCATCCCATACTAATGCTCCATGTAATTATGGTATAGTTACTTACACAGCTGGCTATTTTGGAGGGAAAATGCTGGTTAAATTCCAGCATTATGTAGCTTTTGGATAGGGAGTCAAAACCTACAAGTATGGGACTTTATCATGTTGAGATATTTTGGATGGATTACCATCCATAAATCCCAGCCATTTTGATGTTTACCAATGTACAGCTGGTTTTGACCCACAACCATTTGGGTTTTGATGATCGGCATCCAACTCTGACAGGTTACCAATGTCGAAGATTGGAGCTCCGCCGAAGCCGTTGCACTTCTTGCCTGCGCCCAGTTAGCCTTAGGGTTGGGTACCGGAACATTGAGGGCAAAGCCTACGCAATTTAAATTCAAACTGGTGCCATTCAAATAGCCAATGGGGTATCCATCCCAGTTGAAGACCCTAACTACTTTCAACTTTCACCCTCCAAAGAAGCATACTTAGATGGATAGAAATGCTGCATGTTGAGAGAAACACCCATTATAACCAGTGTGGATTGATTGAGATTCGTTTCAAAAAACATCACCCGCTAGATGAGGCAACAATCCCCCCTTTTTAAAAGGATTGTCTACAAAAGTGAACTCCGATTCAACCAGTGTTTCTCAAGTCACAGCGGCACCTAAAAGCCTCATCAATGGGTGTGGCTTCCACGGAAAGGTGCTCCTGGAGCTGAAGTCGAGTTGAGTGTTTTTTTTTGCGTATGGTTTCTTTAGCACCCAGGAAAACATGTAAAATTCAAAATTTGGGAATGATGGATCCTCTTGCTTTGTGGACTGGCTAGGCGAACGCATGCTAAGATTTCTTGATGTTGAGGGGCCCATGAAGTTTTGTATCTATCAGGTGAACATCAACCAGTAAATCATAAAACTAAATACCCTCTGGTAAACCAACATAACTATGGAAAATCACCTTTTTTTCATAGGTAAACCATCTATAAATGGACCATTTTCAATAGCTTTCTGTATGTTTACCAGGCCGGGTAACCATCCAACTGGTTTCATCCAACTGAGTTGGATGCACCAGCCGCTATGCCCAAACATGGTGCACCAGCCGCTATGCCCAAACATGGGGCACCAATCAGTAGACTCCGCGAAATTTCGCCAAGGTGAATATATGGAGGTTTCCTAAAATGGAGGTACCCAAGGATGGTTTATAGAGAAAATCCCATCTATAAATGGATGATTTGGGGGTTCCCCTATTTCAGGACACCCCCATATCATGAAACACATGGATGGATCTGTAACTGTAACTTCAGGAAATTATTAGTAGGAAAGCAAATGAATAATCCAGTTTTAAAGTTTTGGTCAAACAATGATCAACTAGTAATGCATACCTCTCTAGCGACCCACAAAACATCAGCAAGGTCGGACACGCGGGAATTGTCAGGTAAACATGTATCAATAATCTTCTTTACGCAGCATAGCTATGATTGCATATATATATATATATGGATATTATATTTGCAGTTTCCTTTCGTAGCGATCCCGATCGAGTTTGCTAACGTCTCAGCACATTCTAAGCCATACAGGAAGGGCCGGGGTTAGTGGCCCATTTATCTCAGTTGGCGAAGATTCTTCGCCCCAAGGATCAACATCCACAAACAATCCAGCAACATCCCACAGTTCTACAATGTGAGGCCCCCCAGTTATAAGTTGGTTTATAAGCCCCAGTAGCTATAGTTATAAGTACCATAAACCATAGTTATTGGAGTTATAAACCAACTTAGCTATCTTCGGGGCCTCACAGACTTACCCAGTATCACTGTGTCACTATGTACAATTCACATATACTCTTGTCTATGGGGGATATTCCTTGTAGGGACACTCCGAAAAACCATTTCTTTTCATTAACCTTAATTCACAATAATTCAATGTCATCCCAAATATGTTTTTCATTCCAAATAGTTATTCTCCGTTAATATTTTTAAGAGTATCTTACAGACATATTGAAATATTGTTTGATGATTGTTGAGTTTTTTCTTTGTTTTTTTGTTTTGTGTTTTTACTGTTTTGTTTGAACTGTTGTGGAGCTGTTTGTGTTTTCTTTTAACTTTGATGTTTTGTATATATATATATATATATACATTGATGTTCTTTTAGATTTTTCGTGGAATGTTTGGATTTTTTTTAAAGGTTCTTTTAGATTTTTCGTGGAATGTTTGGATTCTTTTTTAAAGTTGTTGTTTAGATTGCCGGATTATGCTGGATTGATGTTTTGAAAATTGTTTTGTTTTTTGTATTTGTTAAGTTTTTTGAAAGGATAACAACTTTTAGGAGTAGCCCTGTTAGGAGAACCCAGGGCTATTTAATGATATACATCACATATGATCACATATAAATCACATATATTTTGTCTTTGCAAAACCAAATCCACAGGTTCATCATCACTTTCCCAATAGAGGATGGGCCAAAGCCCATAAAATTACCATATGACTGGGGGAATAACCTTCCATAAACCAGCTTTTGTACGGTACCATCCGGGTACCAGGGTGTTGGTCAACGATATGAACAGCCAACTAACCCTCTATAAGTTGGTTTATAAACCCGTTAACTATAGATACATGAACCATAAACCATAGTTATAGAGAGAGATATATATATATTATATCATAGTTAGCAACCTATTCAATTCCATACGCCTCTGGATAAACTAACAGTTTGCGAACTGGAAACTTGCCCGTTTATAGTTGATTTACCTATTGAAATAGTGCCTTTCGTTTTATTTTCCATAGCTATCTCGGTCTACCTTTCCAGGCATCCTTCATTTCCAGACAAACCATATAATCCCATATATAACCTATAAAACCCATATATCCCATGATGATAGAGGTATAATAATGCGATGTAGCTCTATATCATTCTATATCTATATATATATATGTATATATATTGATATCCCGGATATCCCCAATGATCAATATCTCAGTCCCAGAGATCCCCTGCACATAATAAAGGATATTCCATGAATCTAACTGAAGGTTTTTATTGTGGGATGCACGCCTGGCTGGCCGAGAGCCGCTGCTGCGCCACCGATGGGATGCGACGGTCCATGATCTCCTGGTACCTAGCAGCAAACATGGTGATTTTTAGCAGCAAGCATGGTGATTGAATGGTGGAGTTAATGAAAGATGTGAAATTTCAATGGGGCCCATGATAGCTGGTCGGTGGTGAACATCATGCAGTAACTCCAATTTCACTATGGCTTATGATACTTATGATACTTGCTAGTCTTCATGGAGGTTTTCTACCCAACAGGCACAACGGTGTTTTTCAGACCAATGGCTTGGACGTGAGTCACCCATGACTTAGAAAACGACCAGTAGCTGTAACGGTTACAGTAATCCATATAGAACTAGGTAATATATTTAATAATATATATATATATATATACATACTTAGTTGTATATACAGTACCGCGTCCTGTAGGAATGTGCTCTTTTTCAATATATATATATATATATATGGGGTCATATATTACACTATAGCTTGGCCACATGGTGATATAACAAATATATGTATGTATATATAAATATATGTATATACGTACATCCTAGATATAGTCTGCACACACAAAAATGTTGGCAAGATTACGGGTGAGAACAGAAACCACTACTGTTTGGAGATGATAGTTCTGGTGATCTCGGTGAGGACTATGTCCCAGGTAAAGCTGTGGGAAAGTGGCTAGAAATGAGGATAAAACACGGGATGGAACGGTGAAGACATGAGAACCCAAGAAGAGTAAGAGACTCTTGACTTAAGCAGTCCAGTTTCCAGTTTAATTATACATCTGGCACTTTTCGGTCTGGGTTCGAAGAAGACCTTTTTCCAGGCAGAATCCTTGAGAACAAATGGATTTACCAGAAATCACTCACAGGGTTACACAGTCTTTGGAAATCTCGGTCATCAGACAATCCCGGCCGCAAATCAAGATGGGCCTACGGTAACGAGTTTTATAGGATTGCGCCTTAAACCAATGACACAATGCAGGTTGTGAGGGTGCAAAATGAGGATTGGAACGGGGTGGACCGAGACGATAGGGCAGCAATGGATGCCAAATCATTACTAATAATAGAACCATGGCATACACCATGGCATGTAACAAAACGTGGAGGCTATATATATATACATATATATATACATATATACATATATATGTATTAATTATATATTATATATAATATATTATATATAAATGTATATAAATGACCCAATTATTCCCTTAATTTATATCAGAAATACGAAAGTACTGACCCATCCAAGGTTAAGCCAGATTCAGATTCCCCATTGGCAACCATTGGGCCTGAAACACACCCACATTGTGATGTTCACATTTGCACCAAACGAGTGATTTTTCAATGTTTTTCAATGTGAAACGACAAATCGTGAAACACATAATAATGCAAACACGTATTTTTTCACACACATGTACCGTTGAATACTATTGACTATGTGATATCTCTAAAAATTTTTCCAGAAAACAATCTAGTTTTTGGTTAACGAGATGTCTGCTGTTGTCTGTTTTAGCTGGCAAATTCGACAACTTCCAGTATCAAATCGGAACCTTCTGGTGGATAGTCTCGCAATGATCCCAAACATCACGAGGCTTATGCCTGCCAGAAATTCGCGCGCGCCACGGCGCCACGTGGCAGAGATTTCAGGAAAAACTGGAGAATCCAAGACCTCCAACCCACCAAGATATAGGAAAATGTCATGGGAAAATCATCTGTTCAGGACCCCCAGTCATGTTTGTTGGTTTAAATCTAAATATAGCTATAAGTATCATACACTATTGTTATTATAGTTATATATAAAATGTTATAAACCAACTTCGCCAACTATGGGGCCTCATCCTGTGTGGAACTATCAATTTCTCGATCTATCTATTCACCTAGGTAGAGTTGGCATCAGGTGCCCCAGGCCCGATTTTTGGAAACGACACCGGCCGCGCCTATGAGAAGCAAAGTGGTATGTACCTCGGCGGGAAAAAATCGCCGTCCAAAGTTGCACCCCTCAAGTTGCAGAATGTTCACGTAAAACCGCGTGCCCTCATGGCAATTGAACAATCCACATTATAGATTATAGATAATTTGCCCATTAAAAAACTCCATTTATGGGGATTTCCAGTTACCATCTTTGGTTACTGCCAGCTATCTTTCCCCAAGACATCCCAATATGAATTCATTTGCAAAAAAATGAGAAATCACTTCTGCCTACCACTTCGGTGATCGAATTTGTTTGAACAAGGTATTGACCACCTGAACTGCCACTTTAAGGAAAATATGTGAACACATTTCAACAATCAACTGGAATTGGGGGATCCTGTTTTCCAGTTTGTTTGGGATTGGGGTCCGTAGGCGTGCAAACACCCATGTGCCCTTAGGCCGATCCCTGTTTTTACGGTGCCCTATACGCTACACTAAATAACATAATAACAACCCTAAACCAGCCCAGAACCAAGGCTAAATGAACCCTAAAATCCTATATTCCGAATGCCAACCTCTCAATGAACCCTAAGTTATCCCGGCAAGAGACCCCAAACAGTGTGGGCGGAGTCAAAGGAGAATGTATTATAATGTTGATGATGATGTTACTGTTGATGTTGATAATGACGATGATGATGCTGATGATGATGATGATGGTGATGATGGTGATGTTGCGGATGATGATGCTGGTGGTGATGATGATGATGGTGATGATGATGATGGTGATGATGATGATGGTGGTGATGATGATGGTGATGGTGGTGATGATGGTGGTGATGATGATGGTGATGATGATGTGCGAGCCTGCGCAGTCGAAATGCACATGGGCATTTCGCAAGAGCCATTGTGTAAAATTACAGGGAAAATGGCCGAGGACACCTTCGGGGACATTGCTTTGTGCGAGCCTGCGCAGTCGAAATGCACATGGACATTTCGCAAGAGCCATTTTGTATGGAATTTTACAGGGAAAATGCCAAATGTGACGGATACCACCTCGATTAAACACCGGGCCTGTAACTGTTATCGTAAGAACCTCTCAGTGTTGCTAAGCTACACTGTTTGGGGAACAAATTCAAAACCCCAATAAACCCGAAACCAACCTAAACAAACCTTTCAATAAACAATCCATGAAGCAACCCTATAGATAAACCCCAAACGAACCCCAAACAAACCCTAAACCGAACCCAAACCTAAAGCCTTCCCCTGGTAAGTGCTCCGTTGATATGTTGCACAGTGCAACCCCACTGTGGGATACTTTTTGTCAAATCCACCTTCTTGGTTGGCGTTTGTCCTCGTGAGTTAAACCCCATTCTTGTCATATCCCCCATTTGAGGATACATGAGGATACGATAAATAAAGCTCCATAAATGATCTCCCATTCAATCCCCATTTCCCCATCCTTATCCTATTAAGTCTTCATCACTCATGTGGTAACCCCAGCAAAAAACCACCCCCTAAATATCACAAATTTTATGGGTGGTTCTCCAACCATCTCCAACTGGTAGGTTCATGGCATTTCGTTGCCCACATCCCACCGTATGAAAAACCTGATCTCTGGATGAGAACTGCTGCTGGATGCTCTGGGATCGCGAGCTCCCAATTTCTTGCTTCCAGGATCATCATCCATCCGCAGGGATTCTGCCGATGCGCCCATCCAGACCTGCGAAATTCACACCCTGCCATGAGGCGGGTGTTGGAAGATTCGTCTCTACTAAAAATGTGCGGTTTTCAGGGTCTATGTTAATTTGGGGGAGTTCACGGGTTTTAAAGAACAACAAATGTGAGAATACAATGGAATATAAAAGTATGTATCCAAGCAAGAATCAGCATGGGGTAAGCACACCCTGCTTTCGAAGATTATGGTACCGTAAAACATATGACCTCAGGGCATCCTATTCTACAACAAACGCAGGTGGCTTTAGGATGCCAAGTGGCTTTCACTAAACCCTTTGGGCAGGTTTTAGCCTCAAAAATTCGGCGTTACCTACACCTATCGTCGCAATTCACCAACAAACTTGATTGTTGTTCATATGTTTGAGTAATTTCACATATCCAGCGAAGGTATTCAGAAGAGCTGACAGTTACCACTGTTGTTGGAATTGAATGTTACTTTTCCGCATCTTAATTTGGGGCTTGCAAAAACCAAAAGGTCGACAGCTCGCCATCCTCTCTACGAGCTTTCGGAGGCGGCCAGGACACTGACCATAAATGGAGCTCATAATCTCTTGAACTTGGCTTACTTTCTGATGACCTAAATATTTATAGATACTTTTGACGAAGTAAGAAATGAACTTCATGTTTATAGGGATATTACCTTTTGGTCACCATGGTGTTTATCATCAAGAAACAAAATGGTCTCCTGCAGATTTTCGCAACAAAAAACCACTTCGGGGAATAACGGAGGATCATCCACCTGCATGTCCCTCTCCTTTCAATACCTTTGAGGTAGAGCACAGTTGGGTAATACCAACATGTTTTTTGGGGTTTGTTAATGTTTGTTACCTATCTGGCAGCTAACTGGAAGATGAAGGAACTTTTAACGTAGAAACCCCAATCGCTTTGGCAGCCAGAGACATGATTCAACACATGGGCCACATTGGGACTTCACCCGCACAAAATGGCACCACTTCAGTGGCCACATACACCACCATCAAGCCCTGTGACTCAGGGTCAGGCCCAGAAAAAGGTGATGGGCAAGGAGCCAAAGCCTGGGCCAAAACGGATGTCAAGAATGGCTACATATGGCTACTGAACTGTAAAAAATCAGCGCTTCCTTGAGGAAACCAGGTTTCAGGTCTACTACTTAAGCAACATGCATGGCGCTTCTCTTTGAAATTTGGGCCTGGTATAGTGGGACTAATGGGATATATACCCAACTTGACATGATATTTGGATGCTTCAGTGGGGGATATCCCCCACTGAAATGCCATTTGAATTAGGAAACTGGATGAAACTGCTAAGTAATCGGTGGATTTGGGGGTGCCCTATTTTCAGACAAACCCATGTCCATCGAATTTGGCTCTCCGGAATTAGATGCTGAAAACATGTGCGGGCTATGGGTGGGTCAGCAACTTCGAGAAATGCCTACATGATGAACTATGTATTGAAAATTCTAACTGCCAAGTCTGGTGAGACAACCATAGATAACCCATCAAAATGGCATATGATGATAATATAAATTGCAAAACTATGGAGGTTGCAAATAGCTTGGTTAACATGCTTGGTTAGTATCATCAAACGCCATTTCTGATGCCTATTATGGATTTTGAAGCTACTATTTACTGTGCAGAGTTCAGGGCTACGAGTAATAATTACGGGCTAATATGCAATAGTACCAACAGTCCAGTCACTATGTTGGATCATCCCTTCTCCCATATTCTCCCAATAAACACAAGCAATCAGAAAAAGTGGAATAAACTAATGCTTAGTAGTTTCGCTGCTACATTGGGGGCCCAACAAAAGGGGAATGTTAACCAGTTAGGGTCGAGGTTTTGCATTTAATGGTTGCATGCCACCTTTCCGAATCAGTCCGTTGCATACAGCTCCCCCAGTGTTTGGAAACATTGGGTATACCCAAATTTGCAATCTGAAGATCGGGTGAAGTGCCATAAATTGTTGGATGTTTTATCAGCACCTCATTTTTGGAAAGAGATTCCCGTTCAACGTCTCTTTCGCTTCACGCCTCATTGCTGCACTCCGGCGGCTTCACCCGGGCACCCCACATCCCACAGCAAAACCCAGGGCGGTCACGTTCGTGAAGCTGCAAGCATAGCTAAAAGCCTACGATCGGTGCTGCTCGCCGGGGGGTGGTACAAAATGGTGCCCGGTGAGGAAGGTTTATCTAAGTTGGTGAATTTCAAATACAACTGTTGGGTCTATGGAGTTGTTTTATTAATGGTTATGACCTATACGGCTTGGTGATAAAACAACTAGTTCGTTAGGGTCAGGTACATCCTGTTGTGAGAGCGAACATGTTGATAGATCCATGGGAATTTCAGGATCCTAAAATGGAGGTACTATACCATATAAGGCCATATTTCTGGGGATATTCCCTTACATAGGCCTTATATATGCCTTATATACGGTAGGTACCTCCAAGTGAGGATCCTGGAATGGCCATTGATACGGCCATGAATCCTGATGTGAACCAATCTACCCAGTAGAAAGAAACAGTCCACGAGATATCCTGCTGTGCACAGAGCCGAAGTGAGATCAAACATAGCAAGCCTGCTTGGTTCCGTTCTCCTCCACTGTGAATCACAAAGGAGCGGTTCTGAATCCACTCATTTGTGTAAGACCAGTGAGTCTCCTGAATGGTCACCAAGTCAATTTCTTGCAAATCAGTCACCATTGCTGTAGCCAGTCCCAGCTGGATGGTGACATTCCACCGCAGTGATGTTAGGAGTTGAAGGGGGGAAACTTTGCAGTGGAACACCCGCTTTCCGTTGTGGAAAATGTGTGTGGCAATGTTGGATTATCAAGGGGTATACTCTGTACGTAAACAAAGCTGGCGGAACACCAGAAATCCTCACATCTATACAAGAGGACAATGATCTCTAAATCTGCAAAACATGTCATAATTCACGAACCTGAAAAGTTTGGAAACTTAGGGATGATCCCCCCAACAGTACAAATCATCCAGATGAATGCTGCAATGACCATTTCCAGGTTGAATCACTGGCAGGTGTCCCAGCCAACATGCTCCCCACAAAGCCTGAGACCAACAACCTTCAGGGAGCAAGGCTGTTCATGTCAAGCCGAGTTGAGTAGACTATATATCATATACTCATATACTATATATTATGTATCCAACTTATATCCAAATTATTGCGGAGGGGGGCGATATCTTAAATAGGTTGCACACGATCATGTAATGCGACCTCGAAATATATTAGTTGCTACTATTTTTGTTAGTGCCCGCCAAGAATAAGAAATCTACGTTCAGATAGTATATCCCATCCCCCTGATATGACATACTCCCACAGCAGTTCATCATTCAATGATTGGGTTTCAGGGACATCTTAGCCGGAAACCATGGTTTTGCCCCTACAATGTGGGGCCCCTAGATAGCAAAGTTGGTTCATAGCCCCTGCCGATAACTATGGTTTATGGCCAAAATAACTATATATAGTCAATGGTGTTTTGTAATACCATCCCGTTATAAGTCCATTATAATCCAATTATTTGCAATGTTTCGTAGTAACTTAATGGTTGCCAACCGGTAGCAGGTTTCACGCCTCCAGAGGAAGCACAGGACTCATGCGCGCAAGCATCACGAACTTCCAACCTCTGAGTTTTTTTGCCACACATGCCAAATGGTATCCCAGTTTGTTAGCTACGGTTCATAACATGTTAAAACTGATATGACTATAAAGTCTAGCAGCTAAGTTTGTGCATATTTAAAATGTATAGCATTCTATATATGTATATGTATATGTAACAATAGCTGTATAGATGTACAAATGTGTATATATAAATATGGTTTATGTATAATTACATGTATATATTCATATGCTGTAAATATGTATACATGTATATACCTATATACGTATATATATATATATATGCATGTGTATATAATTATATCAAAATATGTGACACATATATGTTCACGATATATCTATAATTATGGCGTATGGTAGATATAGCGAACAAGTTGATGGGACTTGTAGAAACCAACATCAATCTGAACTAGGGGGTACCACGTAGAAGAGTCACGACAGGGTAATGATTGAGGTTGAATCAGAAAAAGTGAATCAAAGAGAGTGAATGGTGATGTTACAGGGAACTTATAGGAGAGAGTACGGAACCACGGCAGAATGTGTGATCTTGTAACTACGACAAGAAAATACGGAACCATGCTTCGTTAGAGGAGAACCACGACTAGGATTGGGCAATAGTTGCGACAACACCACTTCAACAACATTCGCAAACCCTGATGGCCTATTCCTCAGCCCGCTCATATTTGGCCAGAATCTTACATCACTGGCAGGAATGCGCATGTTATTTGTCCTACTTATCACACGTGTCAGCAACGAAACAAACCGCACCTGTCAGATAGCTTATGACCTTTTTTTTGGCGCTGAAGAAAACACACGCCAAAGCCTACCAGCATCTGCTACTGCTTTCCAGTACATTTGCTTGGAGACTATTCTGCTTCGGTCACCTGGACAATTCAGGGAACTGCGGCGGAGTGGTAGGGTTGTCGCGGACCGAAGAACACTTTTCCTCTGGATGGGTTGGCATACACCCTGGGAGGGTTAGCATACATTCAGGCAGGGTTAGCATACACTCCGGGAGGGTTAGCACACGCCCTGGGAGGATTAGCATACACTCGGGAAGAATTAGCATACACTCCGGGAGGGTTAGCATACACTCGGGAATGATTAGCACCCTGAGTCTTGAAATCTAGTGCTTTTTAGTTTTTTTGATGATTTACTTTACTTGGATTGTTTACTAGTAAAATTTGCCTTGTGCCTAATAAAGTAAATCTATTTACTAGCCAAGTATAGCCAAGTATTTTTTTGAAAAAATGAAGCGCATAAGAAACGCATATAAAAGTGACCTGGCCTGTGTTTGTCTTCTTCTTCTTGGTCAACTTAGCTTTGCTCTTTGCGTCAACCTTGGAAGATGGTTTCTTCATGGGTGCACCTGGGGGAGAGGAGCCTGGTGGAGGAGGAGAGCCAGGTGGAGACTCTGCGGCCGCAAAAACCTAGAGCATGAACATGAAAGAATTGTGATAGCCAGCAGAAACCAAGGAACTCTGGCCACAATGCACGCGCGTCTCGCTGCACGTACAGCTTCCCCTTGACAAGAAATGTGTCTTCTTGACCACGCTCATTCGGGTCATAGGGGTGCAAGTCGATAGGCCGGGTCCTCGCCTTCACTGTAAGCTTCGCATCAAATCCAAAAGTCGCCGAAACATGCTCGGCTGAAGCTGAGGCCTCCAAAAGCCGGTCAGCAGGAGATGCGCCTTTCCAGGTCTTCAAGTAAGTGCTAGCGTATTCCACTTGTTTTGTTACATGTTGAAAATCCAGGTGTATCCATGCCTGAAAGGGACCAAACCACATCTCTGAACATTTTGAAACCATTGCGGGGTATATTCCAAGTATATAAATATGATATTACAATGATATTCCCATTACATGACCATTATGTGTATCATCATTGCATCACAACATTTGAGGGTACATTCCAATTCTATCCTATTACCATGGTGTACCACTGATAAGCCGATTAAATCATCACAATCATTATATCTTCATTAAATCACAAATAAATCACCATTGTACCATCATTATATTCCAATTATATTCCCATTGTATCGACATTATATTCCCATTACAGTATATTCCCATGACTACCACAACTCCACTTTGCGTGCCACGGAGCCTTCGGTCGCAACAATGGCGTTCAACACCTGCGATGGCGATTCATGTGAAACATGAGGATTTCATGGAATGTTATTGAAGGGAATTTAAAAGATTTCGATGCGATGTCAAACTGATTTATGATGGTGATTTACTGACTATATTACCCTCCAGGAATTTAAGATTGCTATGGAACATGGTTCATTTATGGATGCGTTACCTATATTTACCTGTTAAAGTTGGTGATTTCCCAACGCTATTTTACATAACCAATGGGCACCAGCAAAAAAACATAAATTACTTTACTTCGTGTGATCCCCACCATGACATTTATACATTTTGTTACTGGCAAATCTTCTGGCATTCTATCTGACATATTTTCTGGCATTCGATCTGGCATATCTTCTGGCATTCTAC
>Ga0126342_10009299_pt1 | contig 17612 bp, 9 predicted proteins | sample Cyp1metagenome_FD_92528 | JGI IMG/M metagenome (GOLD analysis project Ga0126342, IMG submission 92528) | Coral microbial communities from Lord Howe Island, Old Settlement Bay, Australia - Cyphastrea 1 metagenome | ecosystem: Host-associated > Invertebrates > Cnidaria > Coral ... | reverse complement strand
TTCGAAAAATGAGGAAGTCTCGCAGCAGAGCTTCGTTTTCAAGCTTGCAGATAGATAGATAGATAAATAGACAGATCGATCGATAGATAGATCGATAGATACATAGATGGATAGGTAGGTAGGTAGGTAGATAGATAGATAGATAGATGGACAGATAGATAGATAGATAGCTAGATAGATAGGTAGTTGGATGAAAGAGAGAGAGAGAGAGATAGATAGATAGATAGATAGATAGATAGCAGGATAGATAGATAGATCGATGGATAGATCGATAGATAGATACATAGATAGATCGGTAGGTAGGTAGGCTGATAGTCAGAGAAAGAGAGAGAAAGAGAGAGAAAGAGAGAGCAAGAGAGAGAAAGAGAGAGAAAGAGAGAGAAAGAGAGAGAGAAAGAGAGAGAAAGAGAGAGAAAGAGAGAGAAAGAGAGGAGACCTCAACCACTTGTCGGTCCATCAGTGGCTTCGCTCTGCCATCCGTGATTCACAACAACCAATCTCTCCTATAGGTTTCCTATTTTTGAAACTTCCGCCACCGCCTTGTGCGGTACTACTGGTATATCAGATATATTAAGTTAGTTTACCTGTTGGTAATAACCATGGATCACCCTCATTATTAGAAATTATTAGATAATTCATGTTCCAAACCACCAATCAGTATATATATATACATATATATATATATGTGTATACACGCAATATACACACCACATATCCATTTCCAAGTCATGCTTCGACAGTTTTTTTCACGATTTTCCCGCCTGAGTGGCCGCCTTCAGAGGGTCCGCAGAGTCGGTCGGATAACGCCTGGTGAGCGGCCATGGGGACATGAAGAAATGACATAACCATGAGTCATGGGGTCATGGGGGATATCATCTCCAATAATGTTGGTAAAACATAGGTGAACAATTTGGTTTATAGTGAACAATTTGATCTTTAATGGTGATTAGTGGTTGACAATGACTGTCAATTTTAGATAGGAATAATGGAATATGACTGTAATAGGAGATAATTATTCCAATTATGACTGTAATAGATAGGGCATAACAAATGAGTCATTTATGACATTGTAATAGAAAATAATTGGGATAATAATGGAATAATCATGGGTATTCATGGGATTATAATGGGACAATAATGGATAGTAGTGTGGGTAAAACAATGTCATAAAACCACCCATATGAGAATTGTTTATACCACCTTTAAAAATGGTGATTTGGGGGATGGTTTATGACATTGTTTTACCCACATTACTTCTATAACAATATCATTCCCCATTTATCAGTTAGTAAGCCTTAATTAGATGAACTAGTGGTGGCTAATCTACCTAATAAATCCAAATGAGTGATTGGTCACCTTTATACATGGAGATGTGTTGTGGGCAATAATGAGGAGTAACAATTAAGTTGTTACCGACGATAAACCAGCATTTATTCTAGGTAACCCCCATTTATGATGTAACTCGAGGAATGAACTTATTCAGCAACTAATGTGTATGATTACTATACTTAAGTTTACTTAAGGATATATTCTTCTTGGTTTTTCTATTGGACTTGATGGATTATGCTTACTTGTTACAATGGAGGATTTTGCTGTAGTATTGGAACAACTTTGATAGTTGAGAGGTTTTTCCATCTTGTTTGACTTATCTGTGGTTTGGTTGGTTCATCGGAAATTCAGCCGCTCACTCATATAAATGATACCTGTCAAAACAAAACAACTTTGAAACTGATCCTCATCTTCGTCTTTGAATTATAAGTCGTTGGTGGTTCGAATCCATCCCTAAAGCTGGTTGGTGGTTTCAAGCCCTCTGAAAAATATTAGTCAGCTGGGATGATTATCCCCAATATATGGAAAAAAACAAAATGTTCCAAACCACCAACCAGAAAGTATATAAAACACATCCCCTCAATATCAAACATAGCCCGGGGTTCCATATGGCTCCCAAGGTATGTACTCTCCCCTTGGAGGAACTCCCTCAGACAAGGCACGTGATGAAGGGCTCAAACTTCGCGCCGGAAGTCTGGACGGTGTAACCTCGGCGGTTTTGATGGGCATGGCTTTGTCCGTATTTACCACTACACCAATGTCTTGAAGCCTACAATCCATTCAAGTATCAGATTATGACTATTTGGGGAGTACCCCCCTAATTAATAAACCATGGTTTATTAATCCGGGGTGGACATTAGTTGCTCTAACCTCCATTTTTCATCGTTTTTCAGCATCACTTGAACCCATGGATCATTGGTTCACCCCAAGTTTGAAGCATCAACTCCGCCCAGTGGCCCAGGGTGGCCAACATGCACACACGGCCGTGAGCCAGCTCGGCCTGAACATGTCAGCAGTAGGATTGGGGATGTACTGTATGTTATTAGAGTTGTTTGTTCCACCATGTGTAGATGTGTAGATGTATATATGTGCTAATTATATATATATATATATCTGTAACTGTAAAAGTGTGTATATATATATTATCAGGGATGTCCTCTGCAGAAGCCGATTCTTTGGGAGATTTGTTGCTCGTTTCCGCCTTCAACTGCACTTTGCTCCAGCTTCGCGATCCAAATTTGCCTCTCGGCAGCCGAAGCTCCGGGGCGTTTCTCGAAAGTGCTGCATGGCCTCCTCACACCCGTAAGCTCGCTGCTCCTCAGAATACCTCTGAGCAGGCAAGGTTAACCTTAAACTAATAACCATGGTTATTTATGGTTATTTATGGTTCTGATTAGTTTATGAATTATCATATCTGCTATTATTAAACATAATTATCGTTGCATAAGTCATGATTTATTCAACCATCAATAGATAAGTTGATCTATTAACCAATAGATCATGAATAACCAATAGGTTACATAATTAATAAGTAACAATTAATTTATTTATGGTTATTGTTAACCGTCAGAACCTATTACTTCATCAAGATCTATTAATCATGGTTACGGTAAAAATCAATCGTCCTACTAGGACTCAATTTGCTTATCCCCTGATAGGAGACCGTCATGGCATCCGAATGAAAAAAAACCATCATGTCTCATGGAAGCCAGAAAGAAGAGGAACATTATCACCTCAGAATGGCGATTTTCTGGATCTAAATCATCTGGTTATTTTACATAGCCATGGAAAATCATCGTTTTCAATAGGTAAACCATCTATGAATGAGCCATTTTCCATGGCTATGTTAAATAACCAAGTGACTGAAACTCACTCGTCAATCGTGCGGCCATGTTTTCCTTGGCCACGGCCAGGAGGCCCCCACTTGACAAGCTGCCAGATCTTCGTTGCTGTCACTGAAGTAGTTATTCCCAGGCGTAGATTTCCAGACAGGGGTATATATTGGACGTCTAATATATATATATATATATATGTAGATAGATGGATGGATAGATAGATGGATGGATAGATAGATTGATAGATAGATAGATAGATGGATGGATGGATGGATGGATGGATAGATTGATATAGAGAGAGAGAGATGCAAGTTGCACGTAGTGACTCATTGCGAGAATCATGTTCGCTGTCCTTTTTTTTGTGCAATTGTCATGACTGAAAACATTGCACCGATGGACCGAGGATTTTTGATCGGACGAGTATCGCCGACTGATAACTGATGCTGAGGAATTGGTTCGATCCTTTGTGACTGGAAGTTCAGGGAGAGCGTCGTTTTCGCAAGGTGCAGCCCGGCTGCACCAAAAAAGTTTCGAGCAAGCAGGTAACCTGCTAAGCCAAATATGGCAATGGGAAATCTTCGAACTAGCCATGGTGGTTTCAATGGGATCATATACAAATGGTGGATTTTCCAGCCCTGTTTTCCAGTTCTTTCGCAGTTCCAATGAAGCCTAGTTAACAGTCCTTGAAAGTTCTGGTTCCGAAACAAACTCTGGAGGAAACCTGGCACCAGTTGGTACTGGTAAACATCCCATTGCAATCCCATTATTTGCAGTGCTTCATAATTGCCAATAGTTACCAATAGTTACCAACTGGTGCAGGATTTCCTCCGCAGTATCAGTTCATGAGAAATTGTATACCAGTCAATTTTGGTCAGAATTAGGGATAATGATCCCATATATTCCCATTCTTCTGTATGCATCTGGGTTTGTCTGAAATAGGTGACCTCTAAATCCATTGGTTAGACATCATTTTCCCGACTCAAAGTGCCATGACTGGGCATGGCCAATCTTAGATACCCTGCAAAAAAATAAATTCTTTGCTGGTGAACGTAGGTAAACCCGTTAATACCAAAAGACTAGTTGGGATTAAAGTACCTATCTAAGTTTGACCTAGATTTATTGTGGTATTGCTAGTTAATTACTGATCATCATTATATAAATCATCAGTAAATCACCATTAAATCACTATTTCGTAGGAAACCACCAAGCAGTAAACCACCATATGATCCAATGATGGTTGATGATTGTGGGTTATACTATCTGATTGTCGGTTTTATTATTGTTATCATACACTGGAATAATTATACCAAAAATGTGGGTAAAACCATAATCAACCACCCAAAAAACCGGGAATGGTAAACATACCACCGATTTTATAGGTGATTTATCTATATTTTCCTATGGTTTTCCCATTAAAACCTCCATTTTCCTCTGGTTTTCCTATGGTTTTCCTATGGTTTCCCATGGTTTTCCTATGGTTTTCCTATGGTTTTCCTATGGTTTTCCTATGGTTTTCCTATGGTTTCGTGGGGGGTACACTTTCTCTCCCTGGTCGCACCTCGCGGTACCATGGCAGCAGCCGCTGGTTCTTGGCGAAGCCTGCAGGGTCGAAGCCGGCATCGCCCACCTGGCAGCGCTCGGAGAGCTGCGGGGAATTGTCGGAGGCGAAATGTCAAAGCTGGTATTATTAACCATCATTGGTATAATATATCATCATTTGATAACTAACCATTATATTATCAATGGTATAATAATGATGGTTAATAATGGTTAATAATGATGGTTAATAACTATCAATAATCTAATGGTTAACATATCATCATTAATTTAATGGTTAACATATAATAATGGGTTATGGAATAATGATCATTAATCATTAATAACATCATCATAATAATATGATATTCCCATTCTAATGGTTAATCAATGATCCACTGATGGTTGATGACATTAGTATATGATTATACCAATGATAGTAATCATGGTTAATCAATGATTCATTATTGTACTATCATTATTGGGGAGTTTATCATTAACCATCATTGGTACCTCCATTTTTGGAAACCCTCATATCCATATATCCCAATGGTTAAATATCTCATGAGGGTTAAATAAATAAATAAATGAAATATATATATATATATCCATATATATATATATTAACCAATGTTAAATATATCTATATATACCCTCTGGTTATTTAGCATAGCCATGGAAAATGGTCCATTTATAGATGGTATACCTATTAACAATTGCGATTTTCTAGCTGGTTGGTGGTTTTAACCCATCTTGAAAAATATGAAAGACAATGGGAAGGATTATCCCATATATTATGCAAAAAATGTTTGAAACCACCAACCAGATAGTCTATATCATAGATTTTGGACTTTACTGTATATATATATCATAGACTATAGTTAATATCATAGACTGTAACAATATCATACATCATACACTATTAGTTAACATCATAGACTGTAGCAATATCATAGACTATATCATAGGTTATGGACTTTACTGTAAATCATAGACTCTAGTTCATATCATAGACTATAGTCAATATCATAGACTATATCATAGATTGTGGACTTTACCGTATATGATAGACTATAGTTGATATCATAGACTATAACAATATCATAGACTATATCATCGATTATGGACTTTACTGTATATCATAGACTATAGTTAATATCATAGACTATAACTATATATTAATATATGGATGGGCTTTAATTTTTAATGTATAACTGGAGGTGATGGGGTTTTCATCGGGTTACTATAATAACTAAAGATAGGTTGCCCTCAAAATAGGGGATACCTACACATTGCAATTTTCATGGAACAATGATCATAGTCCATTGGAATTGGGGAATCATTCACTAAGCTGAATAGTGAAGGGCCATAAAAGGGGATGATTCCCCATATATTAATCATGATTCCAGGGCTATGGAGAACAGGGTTCGATCGTGATTAAATTTACCCAGATATTTCCCATGACATTCCCATGACATACCCTCTGGTAAACTAACATAACTATGGAGCATCACCATTTCTAGTGGGAAACTCACTATAAATGGCAATTTTCAATAGCTTTTTGTATGATATATGGATAGTTTAATGGACATCTCCAGAGTTCATGGGCTTTACAAAGCAATTGTTTTAAAACCAGAATCAACTTGAACAGTGCCACACACAGAATAAACTTGGGATCTAGATAACTAGCTCAACTGCCATGGTGTTAAATATGGATATATCTATAGCTTAGAATAGAACTATCGCTTGGTTTGTATATGATTTATGATAGCTAAGTTGGTTTATTTGCCTAGGTCAAGCCAACTGGTGATTATAAACCATGATATTGTTGGGACAATCTAGCAACTACTGAGATTAACCTGTCTATTTGAATCTATCCACTCTCAGGTTAACTTATCGTTTTAACCACGTTGGGATCTATGTATAGTTTATAAATCAATATACCTTTTCTCTGCCAGGGTTTCTTGCTAATTCATGGTGCGAGCGTGACACCGTGAGCATGCGACGGCCCAACTAAAAATTGACGGTTTTGTGCATGTTCCAGCAAGTTTTGATTTTGGTTGAGTGGGATTATAATAGTTATATACTGGTAGTTAATTACATGGGTCTATAAACCAACTTATAATCAAGATTATTCAAGTGTTTGTTGGTTCTATTGATTACAATGGGTTTGTTAAGGCAACAATCAACTAGGGAGCTTGTCGCATTTTTTCGTGAATTACCTTGTTAACCAATACAATTGAGAAATAGTGGGAATGTTTTCCAGGTCGCTTGCGGTTCAAAGTTCAAAGTTCATTTTATAAGCCTTCAAGCGGCAACCTTCTCAAAATAAGTGAGTCTTTGACTGGTTGGTGGTTTGAACCCCTCTGAAAAATATGAGTTCGTCAGTTGGGATTACAGTATTATATTCCCAACTGAATGGAAATTCATAAAATTCCATCGTTCCAAACCACCAACCAGTTGATGTTTTAATCTTGAAAAAGAGCTTGAACACATTTGAAAACACCCCGAAATCGTGGGATTTCACGAATACCTATGGACAGCCACAGGCAGCTTTCCAGTTGGCAACCCCGCAGTCAAGGTGCATAAGGGCCAAAGATGTCGTTGGTGAGTCCTGCAGCTAGCATGGGTCCAATCATCCAACAGTTGGATGCTAAGATATCCCAGCATTTTATGTACGTATGACAGTTGTAGATCTCAGTTCTATGCCTGTTTTGGCAGAATTTTGGGATTGTTTTCTCCATTTGTTCAACCTTCATAAATCACAAATTATCACAAGCTCCAACCATCACAAACCATCATGAATAAACCATCAGTTTTGATTTATTTCCCCCAAAATAATCATAAGCCATCAAATTGGGTCTGAAAACACGGTAGCCCTGAATCTACTGGTGAATCATACAAGGTGGCCCAGTTATAACTTGCTTTATACACCCCATGAATACTATAATGTGGGCCCCCGTTTGATAGCCAAGTTGGTTTATAACTACAATAATTAGAGTTTATGGTAGTTATAACGAACTAGTTAGATGGGGTTATAAACCAACTTACAACTAGGGGGGGCCACATTGTATCATTACAATCAGTATCAAACCAACAAATATTGGAGTTTTTTGCCCAATTGACCCTCTGGTAATTTGACATAGCTATTGAAAATGGCCATTTATAGTGGATTTACCCATAAAAAATGGTGATTTTCCATAGTTTTTTTGTATAGTTTACCAGAGGGTAGCTGTTGTAAACCGGGGGCCCCACCTCGCATCGACTTCTCATATCCCCATGAATGCACCCCGGTTTTGGATGGCTTTCCCATGGATTATCCCATTGTATAGCTATCAATGAAAGCTATACAATGGGATAGGCTATCATACATCAGCTATAAACCCTACGAAATCCAGAGTGTGGCTGGGTAAATCACAATTTTCCCATGGTTTTCCAATATGATTTTGACATTTCCCATGAGTTTTTTCCCATGGTTTTTTCCGATGATTTCGAGGTGCCACCCTGAAGTCCGGTGCGTCCTTCAGGCACCGGCGCCCAGGGCAAAGCCTCACTGTTGGCCCTCATCGCCAGGCGGTCGCCAGTCTCCTGGGCAGGGGATTTTTCGAGATTTACAAATGATGTGTTCCTTCCTGGATTTGATGTGTTCTTTTGTTGTCTTATTTATTGATATTCATTGGGACTGATTGAGATCTACCATCTGGTTATTTAACATAGCCAGGGACAATGGCCCATTTGTAGATGGTTTACCTATTAAAAATGGTGATTTTCCATGGCTATGTTAAATAACCAGATGGTATTGGGATTTCAGGCAATCACTTTTTATTGGGAATTATTTGGGTTTATGAGTTTTTTTGTTTTTAAAGATACTTTCGGGATTGAAGTGACGATGACTATTACTATGATGATGGTGATGATGATGATGATGATAATAAGAATAGTCTGGCGGTTGGTATGGATGGTGGAGAAAGATCATGTTGTCATTCTTGCGGGACCATGAACATGTCAGTGTTTTTGTCATTTTTTGATTCCTATTGTGATTAGAGGGATCTATGTGTTAACCTGCCAATGTGGGATTTACTTCCCAATCAACCTGTAGACCTATATATATAGAGCCCATGTCTGTTGTGCAAGTTAATCTCCAGTCCCTTTGCCATGCCTGTTGTCAAAAGCTTTGACACAAACAAACGAACCAGCAAACAAAAACACAAACAGGTGAACCATATCAACAAACCCTGGTTGGTGGTTTCAACTCCTCTGAAAAACATTGGTCGAATGGGATTATTGTTCCCAATATGGGGAAAAATAAAAAATGTTCCAAACCACCAACCAGATATCAACAAACCATATCAACAAGGCTACCAATTGACCCAGAGAAAGTGTCCTTGACTGCGTAGCCACCAATGTAAGGATTCCTTGGAGTGGTGAGCAGGTTTCCCTTCATCAAGGGGGGTCCATCTGGAGAGTTAAAACACATCGCAAGCATTGAGTTCAGGCCATGAAACTGCGTTCCACGTTTGAATGTGCAACATGCTTCAACACCATATTCCCATGGTTAAACCTGGTTTTACCCGTCTGAACCCTCCAAGTTAGGCATTTTGCCAGGTTAAATCACCATTTTTGATGGTTCAACAACCAGTTGCGTTCATTAAACCCATTCAAGATAGGGCATTTCGCCTAGTTTCAAATTTGCATCTGTCCGTTATGCATCAACTCCCAATTCACAATTATTCCCAGAAATTTACAAAACAATCCCTGGTTGATCCAATGGTTCTCTGCAGATCGCAACAAGATCTGGTGCCCCAGTTCGGAATCGCTAAGTTCGTTTGTAGTTACTATGCTTAATATAGTTACTAAGTTAGTTTATAGTTTGTGTTTGTTGGTATAAAAAACAGTTACTATAGATATATAGCTCAGTTAAATAACTTGGGTTTATGATAGTTATCTCTATAGTTGCTATGCTTTATATACCAACAAACACAACTGGCTGGGGGCACCACCGGCCGAACGTATTCTCCACAGACAAAGTTGTAACAAGGCGCCATCTTCAGTCCAGCGCTTCTGACATTAGTATATTCTTATACCAATGATATTAATACTCATGGTTAATCAATGATCCATTATTATATCATTATTGATATACTATTATTAACCATCATTGGTATAATATATAATCAGTATTATCAATAATATGATATTACCATTCTGATGGTTAATCAATGATCCACTGATGGTTGATGATTGTCTGGTTGGTGGTGCAATAACCATCTTGAAAAATGATGGAGTTCGTCAATGGGAAGGATGACATCCCATATATGAAATGGAAAATGAAATTCATGCTCGAAACCACCAACCAGTTGTTATACTATTTGATTGATATTTCTGATTACCTCATGGTAGACTAACATAGCCATAGAAATCACTATTTTGAATAGCTAAATTCAATAGCTATGGTTCTGATCCCAAAAATTTACTGGATTACAATATTAGTATATTACAATGGAACATGCCAATATACCAATTATATCTCAATAATGGCAATACCAATAATATAATATCCATTGTATCCATTATAGCTCGGTTATTTTATCCCCATTACTTGAATTACATTATATATAATACAACCTATTTATAATACCAATTACAAATTGTAGTACAACCCCTATTTAATTTATCCCTATTCATTTTCATAATGCCATTCTTGTTTTACAAACATATTACCTCATTATATTCCAATAAAAATGATAACAACAATGATAATAATACCCAAGTTCATGGCATGATAATGGTCTAACAAATTAATGGAACGATAATGGAACCATAAAATGGGATATCCAAAAATCATATACCAGCCAATACTAATACCGGTATAGTCAACTATAGTCCATTATATACGAATTACGAGGATATATTGGTATAGTCCATCAGTATTATTATTGGACAGTATATTCCACCATGGACTATACCAGTGTGAAAGCTTCATTAGTATTATTATTAGTATACCTCTCATAATTAATGTTATTTCCACCATGGAAATCATCATAGTAAGTACCAATGGATTGTTAGTATTATTGAAATAATACATTTCACTAAAATGGTACAGTATACCAATATCCCAGTATATATATATAGAGTAGAATATACACATATGTATATATCTCCAATGAGTGTATGATATTTTTCACCAGGTGGACTCTATTATAATTTATTGGAGAGCGGACTTTCCACCATGGGGATGACCTACCAATATCTCCTCATAATGATACTAATGATAAATACCATGGGGAAAACATTATCCAGCAATGATATATGATGTACCAGTAATGGGATATCCAATAATGATATACCGATGGGATAATAGGTTATCATAGGTTATTATACCAATTGTAGTCCACTATAGTCAAGTATAGAGTCCATTATAATAAACCAATAGTGAATAATGGAATAATGAATAATATTAACAATTAATATTCCTATAATATCATAGTCCACTATACTGGTATACAGCTTGAGTATTGTACAAGAATTCACTGTATAAGAATTTGAGGGGCTCGAATCCAAGGCGGGCTACATATTTTCAGTTGTACTAAACAAATAGGACTTTAAGAATTTGAGGGACCCTGGAATAGTATTGGCAAATTCTTAAGTTACTCCTTATACGTGAGGTTTGCAATTCCCCTTTGCGTTTCTTTTTTTTTGCGGCATGATCCCTTATATGGTCTTATGGGGTGAAGTCGGGTTTTGCAGAAAAACAACTTTTCAGGCTCGATTTGTTTTCGCGCATGCTTGGACTGCTTCCAATCCACAAAATCAATATGTGGGTAGACTTGGGGACCTGAAATATGGTTTTCTTTAATAACTTGAAGAAAACTGAGGCTTTGCAGAAAATCAATTTTTCAAGCTCCGAAAAATTGTTTTTTTTGGAGTGCTTCCAATTCGGACCTGGAACATTGTTTACCAGAAAACCCGGTCCAAAGGACAATGCCGGAAATTGAGCCCGCGACCCCAGGACCTTAGCCCGATGCGCTACCAACTGAGCTATGGAATCTGGGCTTTCTTTTCCATAAACAAGGCAATCAACAACAAGATTAGCTAGAGTAAGCAACAAAGTTTACGGAAGCAGCGCTCTGCAGAAAAACAACTTTTCAGGCTCTAAAAAAATGTTTTTTGCACACTAACCTTATGAAACTCAGACCAGCCCACTAACCTTATGAAACTCAAACCAGCCCAGCTTTGCAAAAAAACAATTTTTCAGGCTCTAAACAATTGTTTTTTGCACACTAGCCTTATGAAACTCAGACCAGCCCAGCTTTGCAAAAAAAACAAAAAAACAGGCTCTAAAAAAATGTTTTTTGCACACTAACCTTATGAAACTCAGACCAGCCCAGCTTTGCAAAAAGGCAACTTTTCAGGCTCTAAAAAAATGTTTTTTGCACACTAGCCTTATGAAACTCAGACCAGCCCAGCTCTGCAAAAAAACAACTTTTCAGGCTCTAGAAAATCCTTTTTTCGCAGCCTCTTGTCAAATCTGCCAACTCCACCTTGTTACCTCACTTTTGCTTGCTGCAAATTATGCAGATGCCTGCAATACAAAACTAAGAACGCCCTAAGAATTTGAAGGACCCTCAGCCTGTTGTGGTGTAAATTTGCCTGCATTTAAAAATAAGAATTTGAGGGACCCTGGGCCTCAAGCTTTCGGATTCTTCACCAGCGCTCGGGCTGTAGTCCACTATAGTCCACTATACCCACTAATATGGAATCATATTACTGGCATCATAATAGGTTATAATCGGTTATACATTTAATTTTGATATAAACTGGCATCATAATAGGTTATAATCGGTTATACCATTTTTTTGGATATAAACCAATAATGGGATATTAATGGGATAATTGGAATAACCTATTATAACCTATTATCCCATTAGGAATATTATCCATGATATATATTATATACCACTAATGGGATAGTAGGTTATAATGGAAGAATCTACCAATAATATTAGCAATTAGTACCCTAATACCAATGGATTATTAGTAAATGGTTATCACAGGTTGTAATGGAATAATGGAATAATCCACTATAACTGGACAGTATATTCCACTATAACTGGTACAGTATCCCACTATTATCCCACTAATATGGAATAATCATTGGAGAACTGGAATACTATACCATTATCTCGTTATAAAATATAGTATATCATGTTTCCAATGTATAATGGAACCATCTCATCAAATGTATTGATAAAAAACAACATCAATCTTTCACTAATGATAAGCCTTGGGAATATTCTCCAATAATGGGATATACCAATAATGATATACCAATAGGATAATAGGTTATCATAGGTTATTATACCAATTATATAGTCCACTATAACCAATTATATAGTCCATTATAATAAACCAATAATGAATAATGGAATGATGAATAATATTAACAATTAATGTTCCTATAACATCATAGTCCACTATAGTCCGCTATAGTCCACTATAGTCCGCTATAGTCCACTATAGTCCACTATACCCACTAATGATATACCAATGGAAGAATTGTTATAATGGAATAATCTACCAATATTTCTCCAAGTTTCAAGTTGCCCGTGGTGAACTGCTCCACCAAGCTCTGCCCCGTGGCTCCGTTCTGCGCCACGATGGCGGCCATGGCGATCATGGCCAGGCGCCCGTTGTTGATCTCCTTACAGACGCGATGGATGTGGTGAAAACCATGGAAAAATTGGGGGATTTTACATCGTTTTTCCAGGGAATATGGTTGTTTTTACATAGTCTTACTAGCAAACATAGAGGTTGACCCAGCCAAAATGGTGGGTTTACCATGGTTGACCATCAGTTTGAGTCTATTTTCAGTCTGAACCGTCCATTTTTGGATCGGCACCTGTGTATCCACCCTGCATTCGATCCCACAATCATGGGTGGGGATTTCACGCATAGCTGGTTGTCTCTACCGCTGTCACACAGCACATTTTAGTCAAAGGCGGACACATCCATTTTTAGAGGTACCGAATTTGACCCATACCCATATGGCACGGAAGTGGATTTAACCATCAAACATTGTGGTTTACCAGCAGCAATGATGAATGAATTCCTGCAAACAGTGTAGCTGCACCATCGACAATCAAGATTCAATCATAAAAAAGGGGGATTCGACCATTGGTTTGGTTCAGCCTTTGGTTCAACCATCCAAATGAGGTTTAGCCACCACAACATTTCGATTGAACCATCCAAAAATGGTATGGAAGCGATTTCGCTTTGTTCAAAGATGGCCTATGCCCTTCGCAATACGATGAGGTGGGAATTACAATTTTGTCCCCCAAGAACGGTTTGTGGCTAATTAGTGTCCTAAAATTGTGCCTCCTAGTTATAAGTTTGTTTGAACCCCCCCTTCAACTATAGTTACATCACCTCTAAACCCTAGTTATTGGTGTGATAAAACCACCTTAGCCATCACAAACCCAGCTATAACTCACACTAAACCCCATTTTTGTTGGTTTATAAACCTATTAATTATAGTTACACCACCGATAAACGGTAAAGTTAACCAAGTTATAAGTCAAGTGAGCTATCTAGGGAGCCCCACGTTGGAGTGAGGGGGTTTACACATCAAGTTGATTCATGGTAAATTCAGCCCCAGCCTGTGGCCACAATACACTCATTCCCTTCAAACTTCTCTTGCTACTATATAGCCTGGGAAGGTCCAAAGGGGGTATCGACCTCAAACATACAACAAAATACAAAAGGGAATGAAGGGTAGCTCATCCATGTGCATCATCTTGGATATATTTTGGAATATGAGCTATGATAAGTATGTCATTTTGTGTGTTTCTTCGCTGAGTTACTGCATGCACATGGGGATCAACTGTGGACATTTTTTGAATTTCTACATCCAAATATGAGACACTGAGAATGTTCAGTGACAAAAAATGATAATAACATATATTCATGCAACGCAAAAGGTAAATTACAATGATATCCCAAAAATTCCTGTGGATTCATTCATATGCGTGAATACGGGTGGAGAAGGCACCAGGCATCAGGGAACCAGACTATTAGGGAATGCCTTTGGTGCACCAAAAAAGCAGCTATTTAGCAGCCCTAATTTTGGTGACGGTTTCTTGGGCCAGCAGACCAGCAGGAGCCGTCCGCGAAGGGCTCCCCCGCAAGAAAACAAAAAATGTCCAGATGAAGGCGGCAAGAGCAAGGGGCAAGATAAGTGGCAGGAGGAAGCTGTCTTTTATTTTTTCCATCTGGGATGTGGATTCTCCACAAGAATTGCAGGAGGTATGGACGCATCATGGCTGGTCTTTTCCATTGTCTTTTCGTACTCATGAATTCTATCCTGGTTGGTGGTTTTAACGATTTTGAAAAATACTAGTCAATGGGAAGGATGACATCCCATATATGAGATGGAAAATAAAAATCATGTTCCAAACCACCAACCCACCAACCAGATTCTATTCGTCACATCAAATTTTCTGAGAATACAAGAAGCAAAATACCTATCAATACCGGGTCTCAAAGCTCCAAAACCAACAAAGGTGGGATCCGGGACAATGAACAAATGTGTCTACCACTGGAGGCTTTTGCAAACCAGGGGAATCATCAGAAGTAGGAGTATATGTATGTATATATATATAGCCATCATGAATCACCATGAATCATCATTAATCATTAACAAGCATCATTAACCATCATGAAAACTATAAGAAATCACAACTTTGGGATGGTCTGTTGTGATTCCCCCACTGAATATCTTTAATACAAACTCAAGCACGAGTTGAAACTTTGAAATGTGCTTGAAAAGCCCAAACCACTAAGAGCCCAACCAGTATCAAAAGCGATTTCAAACAGCAGCAAATTGTGATGATTCAGTGGTGTACATCAATTTACCGGAAGACATGCCTAACCCCAAATTGCCACTACAAGGGAATCCAGAAGGCAATGTCGAGTATGTTAGAAAAATCACCAGGCATTGTAGTTGCCACAGGTTTAAGCGTCTTCTTCGTGTTCTCCTGATGCCTCTACGGCTGTGGGTCTGATGCCTGTTTGGCTTTCGGTCGCAAGCCGCATCGGTTCTGGCAGTGAGGTTGAACCGATGCCCTTTCCACAAAAATCCGGTCTGGATCAGCCTGTCTGTAGCCTGGAAGCCGCCGGTTGCGTTCCATCATAGTGTCCAACCCAAGAGAGGCATATATCCAGCAGCACTACATATATATCCACTGCTCTAGCCCGGAATTTTATGGGATCCCTTAGAAAAGCCAAGTTTCGGCCAGGAGTTTCTTCTGCTTTTCCTGCATGGAACAGCATTTCAGGGGGCATCAAGTCATCTCAAACACGTTGGGACCACACAACGGAACGGAACCCCTCTTGGCGACAACCACTCCGAAATTTGAGGAACATGGTTGAACATGGTTGTTACCCTCTGGTAATCTAACAGTTTGCTATTGAAAATGGTCATTTATAGCTGATTTACCCATTAAAAATGGTGGATCTTTCCATAGTGATGTTAGTTTACCAGAGGGTATGTCTTTTAGGAAACCCGTACTACGCATGTTTCATTGCCACTCAATGTGGCAAACTGGTGTTCCTGTAGGTCTTCACAAGCTGGGCTCCATAGTCAGCTACACCCACTTGAACCCATTGTAACTGGGTTTGCACCTGCAGGAAAAAAAGGGGTTATGTACTTGGATCTGCAAACTACAGATGATAAGTGGTTTGCAAGGCAAACAACTCGAGTCAGTTCGGATACCAAGTTACATGGTTTGTAAACCAGCTACAACTCTGTGGATGCACGTTCAAGTAGGGTGCAGAATGGCTAATCCGCTATCTGGGCAAATCAGACATGTTGGCCTTTTTATGATTCACTGTATATATATATATGTATATATATGTATATATGTATATATATATATATGTAAACCCGTCATTTATGTTGAGGTTGTTCCGAGGTCGCTACAATACTCCCTGCTGCATTGAAAAACATTTGAACAACATACTATACTTAACAATCAACAGCATCAAAATCACATGAAGATTCACCAGCATTTTTGTGGCAAAAACATGTGTGCGTCTGAGAATCGGGTATCCCTAAATCCATCGCTGCAATCATCAGCATCCCTATTTCAGTGGCCGTTTTGAAGGTATACGCCATTTTACACCCATAGCACTGTTATTCATTGGTGAAAATTTCTGTGAGGGCAAAACCCACATATGCCATTATACATACATATATATCTATATATATATATATGATGCAGCCTCCCAGGTCCCCCCCCCCTCCCATGCAATGGGTATGGGTATACAGGAGCTATGTTCCCCGCCCCCCCCCTGTGGGTGGGTAGGGGGTGGGGGGGTTAGTAGTAGTTAGTAGTAGTGAGTAGCAGTTAGTAGTAGGAATGGGTATGGATATACAGGAGCTATGTTCCCCGCCCCCCCTGTGGGTGGGTAGGGGGTGGGGGGGGTTAGTAGTAGTTAGTAGTAGTTAGTAGGAGTTAGTAGTAGGGATGGGAATGGATATACAGGAGCTATGTTCCCCGCCCCCCGTGTGGTGTGGTGGGGGTGCGGTACTGCGTATATATATATATATATTATCTATCTATCTATCTATCTATTTATTTATGTATTTATTTATTTATTTATTTAAATACGAATATGAATATATATGTATATACATATGTATGTATCTATAACTATAGATAGCACGTAGGTACTTTGAGGGAGTATGTGTGCTACGCAGGTCGTCTAAAGGGTAGCATGTACCTAGTAAACGGGAGGCTGGTAGTCAGAATCGCTGCAAAAACCTAGCAAATACGAGGCTGGACCTCAGAAATGCTGCCAATAGCTTGCAAATAGAAGGGAAGTGGGGGTGCTACCTGGGGACCCATCCCATTC
>Ga0126342_10009298_pt1 | contig 17614 bp, 23 predicted proteins | sample Cyp1metagenome_FD_92528 | JGI IMG/M metagenome (GOLD analysis project Ga0126342, IMG submission 92528) | Coral microbial communities from Lord Howe Island, Old Settlement Bay, Australia - Cyphastrea 1 metagenome | ecosystem: Host-associated > Invertebrates > Cnidaria > Coral ... | reverse complement strand
TCCACCCCCTTCTGGTGGTGCATCTTCGTCCGCTGGACCTCCACCTCAAGAGTACCGCCCTGGGCGTAACACCAGAGTGATTGATGCTACGACCCATGAGACCATCACAAGCCATGGTGTGATCAGAGAACGTGTTGTCGAAGAAGCCGATGGCACAATGTACACTGAGATCACCTTCCCTGATGGCACAGTTGAACGGGATTATTGGTAAAAGGCTATGAACACAACAGCTTTAATTTTGTTGAATTCAAATCTATTACATTCGTCGTTGAGCTCAATCTCATTAAACTTGTCTTCCAATTTTGCCTTGAAGCACATTTTTGCCAATCTTCCCCATGGCTAGGAGTAGAAAATTTAACCGTGGCGGAAGCCCGGCCATGTGCATTTGTTTTTAGGGCATTGCTTTGTACAGGCGTGTCTTGATGTGTCCGAGTGACTCTGTTTTCACGTGCAGTAAAGCCGTGACGGGAGTCCGGCCATGTCGACATGCTGTGTGCATCCGAGAGCATCCGCGCCAAAAGTTTATGCATCCGATTTTGCATTCGAGTGTCTTGACGTTTATGCAGTTTTGTGCATTGTATAGTTCATTTTCCATGCACCTTTTTGCAAGTTGCCATCGTGCTGAACTTCATATAATTTGTTGCGACAGCTAGAGTCATACTATGTACATGTTAGCATTTTTGACTTGTCTTTGTCTCAGGTCCGCCGGTACTACCTCCTCGTCTTCCTGCCTGCACTACGTTGCGGGCGGCGGGGGGTATTTATAGGTAGTACTAGTATATGTACATAGTCATAATCCTCATAATACGCTGTTGCATGGCTCAAGAAAAAGCTGTGCGTTATTGGCTGTTAAGCTTGTTAAAACAGAATTCAACCAGCAAACCGCGACCATCCCTCCTTGGACTTTTCCCGAACTGTCAGCAATCAGAAAACAATGGATCTGCACAATTTCCAAAACAACCAACAAAAATAGTAAAGTAAAACACAACTCGACACATCGCTGCAACTGTTCACCTGATGACTCTGGCTGTGGCTGGAGCATTATGCTTGGGCTTTGCCCTGGGTCGTGCTTCCCGAAAGTGGCAGGAGCCGCAGTCGGCTCGCGCTTCGCCGAACCGGGCGGAAGCCGCGGAGGCCAGGTCGAGCGCTCCACTGGTCTACGAGACCTGCGTGGTTCGTCGCATCACTTCGGATGGGGGCTTGAAATACAAGCTGATCATCTCTCTTCCACATAGTTATCACCATGCGGAGGCAGCAAATCAGCGATATCCAGTGGTCTATGCACTGGATGGGGAACCCTATTTGTTTCCGCTGCTGGCCACTGTGGCAAGGACGGAGCATTTTTTCAAAAGAACCACATGGTTTCCGGATTTGATCATTGCTGCTAGGTGCTGGACTAAGATGACAAAGCAAGCTAGCATTGTTTTTGACGCCCTTTTTGATTGTTAGCGGCTAGCTGCGAGCTGCTGGAAGCCAATGGTTTGCAGTCTACTAGTGCTTCAAAAGTGATATTTAAATTTTAGATGACATGGTTTGTATAGTTCCACAAGGCTTGGGCAGCAGTTTGAAGCTGATATGGTTGTGGGTCAAAACCTTGGTGCCTTGTTTGTTCACCCCGGTTTTTGTCGCCGGTAGGTGAAGCAGTGAAGCCCAGCTGGTAGTTCTGGACACCCCCGATGAAAAATCACGAGAAAATGATGATACAGCAGGTATATTAGTGTTATATAATATCCAATGGATATCTAATATTCATGTAGTGATAGATATAGCATAGGATTTTGAGGCAACCTATTTTCAGACAAACCATTTATGTTTTGATCCATCCCCGAAGATAAGATCGGGGCTCCCTGGCCATGCCCAGGTTGGTATCACTGCTGACTTGGAAGACGACTGTCGTTCCAGCACTGGCGGTATCCATGTGAGGCAGGGGCAAGTGGAAGGCCTGTTTGCAACTCATAGGCCAAAGCTTCCTACAACCTCCCATGTAACAACTATTACTGTAATATATACATATATATATATACACAGCATATATATAATCGCGATCATTATTGATTATCCAATGTTATCTATCTATTTGATTCTTCTATACGTTTAATAAATTGTTTCTGCATTGCTACGACTTGACAACTCAAGACTTTCGGCTTCTTTGGTGGTTTGGCCTTTGCAATGGAGGTGTAGGAAATCCAAATAGTGTTCCCTTTGCTAGTCAGGTTGCATATAATTGAAGTATATTGAAGTGTCATATCTTCTTGGTTCAATCAGTTTAAACCAAATCCCATGGCATCCCGCATCCCTTATCATCCGCAGCAGGCAGCTGTGGGACGACTTGCGCCTAACACGCGCCAGAGACTACCTGCCTACACAAGCAGAAAGCCCTTGGGGCGCACCGGGCGCACTGCCGTTGAAGGAAACCCAACCCTTTGGGAAAATCGACTATGCAATTTTGGGACTCCTCATGGTTCTGAAGTGAAGCAAAGGTTTCCTTGGATGATATTGCGGAGTTGATGACGATGAACGTTTATTTTATATATATATATGTGTGTGTGTGTATTATATATATAATGTATGTATTATACAGTGAATGTCAAGGGACAAGGGTCGCAGTTTTACACTTTTGCCATACTTGAGGGTGCCAATGCTTTGTGGGTCAGATCATCCAATCAGCTCCTGCAGGATGTGTCGGGTCATGCAACCACCTTTTGCCGTTTTTTGGCATCGGAGCTGGTTCCCTACGTGGATAGAAACTTCCGAACCTCTGCGACCAAAGGCAGCAGAGCTTTGATCGGCCACTGGGTTGGAAAGTGCTGAAGTTGTCTCGTCCTGTGAGATCGAGGGCTATGCGGCTATGAGATGTTGGCATGGCTGATGAAGACCGATGAAGATAGCCCCTAGATGCCCCTAGCTGATGAATTGAAATGTGGAAACCGTGTTGGTAATTTCCAGCAACCCGCGGACATTCAGGGCTTAACATGTCTTGATATGTGACTGTTCCCCAGCTGTTTTCTTTGCAGAGCTCAGGCAAATCCTTCGGTGGCAGTGGTGTTGCACACGCCATGTTTGAAGAGCACTGCGCAGGTTGCTTTCAGTTCCTTGGTGGACCAGGTCCCATATTTCTGGAGGGATAATGGAAGGCTGAAAATATTGTGAACCTAGATGTCCCGTGTTTAAAAGCTATTAAAGCTATTCCTGAGCTTTATGGATGTCAAACTTCTATGGCTAGCTCCTTCCTCATTTGTTTTTCTCTGCTTGCTATGGAACCTATGGACTTAAACTTCTACGCCTGGCTCCTTTGCGATCTTTGGCAGTTTTTGTTTTGATTCCTGCGCCTTTTCAGGTATTTCTTGCTGGGTTCACCATCGCTGGCCTGGGATGATGGAGCCTTTTTCCGTTTGGAGGAGGCGAGTTTTTCGACCCGTGATCCCTTGAAGGCCTCCGTCTATGCCTGCTGCGGCTCCAAAGAACAGAGCCAGCTGCAGGTTCTGCCGAATTTCCAGCGGCAACTGGAGTCCCGGGCCTATCCGGAGCTGTCCATCACCGTTGAGATTGTTGAAGGCCATGCGGAATGAAACTCATGGATGTGACTCAACATGGTTATAATATGTTATAATGGGTGCGTAGGCCTGTTGTATCATTCCAACAAGGCTATAACAACAAAACAAAAAACTGTGCGGTCAATTTTGTGTTCAGACACTTGCTTTGGCAAGCTATAGTTCCTCAACCTTATAATTGCATAACCTTTCGTCACATTTGCCATTGTCAAAAGTCAGAATATATATATATATCTGTATATATGTATAAGCTATATTATATGGATATCGATATCCCCACATTGAGGAAGAGTCATCAATCCATAAACTAATAAGGATTTATTTGCCCAGCATCCGGATGTTCATCACGATGACCATGCCCCATACCACGTTTCGACCATGGCGCAGGTGACGACCATGGCTCAGTGTCGTACCCCTTTGCGTGTCGATCCATGCGTTGGCTCAAAGACCGTCTCGAAGCAGCCTCCGCGTAGAGAAAGTGCGTGGATCAGGGAGGTCTGTATTGCTTGGATGATCCCAGACGTTTGCGAATTCCTTTGGCAGATGATGTATTGTCTCGCTTTGCTATGCTATTTATGTTTGGATCTGTGCGCAACTGTGGAAGATGATTTTGTTGATGTTTTCCTGCACAGCCACCAGCCATTCACTAAATTCACTTCAGTGTTCAAACATTTCCAGTGGTAGATTCCCAAATTTCAAGCAAGGTTGGAAGCACCAATTCACCAATTGGGGAAGCTCTATTCCTGAAAATCCTGAGAGCCGGAGGTATCAGATTTACTGAGCCCTCACAACATGTATTGGCGCTTTGGACGCGATGAACCCATGCAGCTGCTATTGGAGACTTGAATCATCTTGGGTTTTCCATGTTTTTTTCAGGGTTTCGGGGGATGAGTTGGTCAAGGATAAGTATTTCCTGGCAATTTCCAGTCGGCCCCCACCGGGGACTTTGAAGATAAATGAGACATGCTGAAGTGAACCAGTTCATCTTTCATCCAACATGCCGTGAGTTTTGGGACGGACCAAGATGAATCAGGTGAAGCGGGGAAGCAAACTTTGGAATTCACCTTGCTCCAATATGTTTATCACGCAGGTCAACCATGCGGGTTGGTCTGAAAATGGGGCATACCGCAAGATCCCATAGGGTTATCATAATTTTCATGAATTTTCCCCGTGCAACAATTTGCGATTTTGGGGTATCCCCTCTTTTGGACAAAATAGTGTCATTTAATGTCATTTACAGGGTTCAGCCTGCTTCAGCTAGCTTTGCTCAGCTGAGGAGACTCCCTTGTTGCAGCTGGCAGCGCTTTGGCGTCGGAAAGGGAAAGGGAAGGATGTAGGAGGGGACAAGTCCACTGAACACCTGGAAAAAACAGAGTTGCCGAAGTTTCATGTAGAAATAAGTACTGGACTATGAATTTCTGTGGGAGGAATGGCTTTCAGTGGTGTCTCAGCTCCTGGCAGATAGAGGTATCCATATCCTGTAGTCATTTTGGACTGTCAGTTTGTCAGGCTGTTCATGTTTTGTCATACGATATTTCATGAGATGATGAAACGGATGATCAAACGGAACACTCATTCTTGGGGCAGTTGGAGCACCAGGCCAGACAGCTTTCAATCTGAGGCCTGTGATGGGGCTTTGGTGCCCGTGACCTTGGGTCATGTGAAGGATCCCGGAGAGTTTCTCATTGCCCGATTCCTTGACGCTCGGATCGCTCGGCAGAGAACAATTCTGCGGCAAGAGATTGGCCCCAAGTTTCCCCGCCAAGTCATTTCATACTATTTCTCCATCAAAACAATTCCAAGATATTCCAAGTAGACAATTTTGGTGCAAGACTTTGGGGTCCCTCATGGAAAATCCATGGACGGATTTGCACCAGCAGCGGCTTGCCCATGCTTCGCCCCAATCCCCACCAGGTCTCCGGTACGGACGCCAGCAAGAGCCGCTATCGCGAGTTTTCCAGCGGCATTTTGGATGCCCTGCAGCGAGAACGGTTGATGATGCGCTTGGAGCCACTTGGACTTGAGCTGCGCACTGCAGATGTCAATAGGAGATGGATCAAAGGCACTGAAATGACATGGTTTTATAAGTTTATATTTTAAGAATGATCTTGAGGATTGTGAGTTGTTGTTTTTTTTGCTCGTTTGATCCGTCCCAAGAATACGCAATGTCACAGAGTGAGATGCTGCTAACATCTAGCTATCCATTTGTTTGATGTGGAGTGATATTTGCTGGAGATCCTATGATATCGCCTGGCCTTGTGGTAAGTCATCATGCATTTCTGTTAAAACCGCTGGTTTTCAGTTTTCAATCGATTTTCCAACTATAGATCCTTAATCCAGCTATCACAAGTTACAGATCAAACCTCTTCTTATTGTTTTGTGGGAAGTCTGTCTCCATGAAATCGCCTCAACAACCACCATTTTTTGGGGCTGTCCCAGATGGATTTTCCACTCCATGTGGGAGTTGCCTCTGACCTGGGGCGATGGCATTGACGACACCACCTTTGCTGCGCATGGCTCTGCATGGGGTGTGTCGGTGAAGCCAGCCTATGGATGAGATGCAGCAGCCGTTGAAACGCGCCACGCATCGCCACGCCATATGGAGTTAACATGGTTTGTACACCACAGAAATGGATGAAATGGTGGTGTTTAACCACAAAAACTGCGGTTGAAGCAGTAAACACAGTGATGATAGGGTTTATTCATGCTGATGGACATCTCCACTAGATTGGGTTCACCTATAGGCTTCCAAGCCCTGCAGGCCTGTGCGGCCTGGAATGTACAGACGATCCACAGTGCGGACCAGTGTCCAACAGTTTCAATCTTGTTTCAACAGTGGGCGAACCATAGCACCCTGAGAAAAATGCAAATGCAAAGAGAGAGATAACGGGACGGGGATATTTGGGATTGGCCCATGGACTTCGTTTGAGTTTGGGGAGAAACTCTGGGAATGGCCATCGAGAAAAGGATTATGACTTATGACATATTATGACATATTATGACCAACAATCATGGAGATGTACATGATATTGATCATGCACAAAGAGCCAGCAAGATCAGGATGAGGCTCGTGTGTTGGCCCGTTTGGTTCCAGCAAGCTTGGGCCACAATGGACAACATGAGCCCTCCAAGCACTGCAGTGGAACATGAGGCGGTTAGAATCTCCAGCCCACATAAAATTTTGCCACCTAGAGATTGAAGTTGGAGCCCGAAAAATGCTATATTATACAGATATGTAATGATTGTAATGTGGGAATGTCATCTTTCAGGGTTTCATTTTTCAGGCTTCGCATGTTAAAAATAGAATTTGGGAGAAGTCTTGAGTGTCACAGGCAACTATAATGCACGCAACATTAAGATAAAACAAGAAGTGTCTTCATCTCATGACATGTTTGGAGCCCGATGGAGAACGGGGCTGTGGTGAAGTTGGTGCAGCGGTGTTTGGCGGACGTCACCAGGAATCCCGCCCCTCGCCGGATCATTGGGGAGGCCATGTGTTTTTCCTGAGTGACTTGGGAACCAGAAAAAGCCTAGAAAACAATGCATCGAAAAAAATGAAATGTCCACGAAAAACGTCGAAAGCATGTTTGGTTCAGAAGCCACTGACACCGAGGTGGAGAATGTGGACATCTACTTGGAAGATGAGGTGGTGGCGATTTGTTTACTAACCTGCTTTTGCATGGTTTCCCAAAGATGCGTTTTAAATGCCAAGGTGTTCGAAAGGCTTTTTTAACAAGAACCTGCGTCGAAAACTCCTGAACTTTGGGGTGTGAAAACGGCGGTTTTCCCTCATCCCGCATGGCCCAAATGTGAAAAGGTGACCACTTGGCATTTGGCACTGCATTTTCCAGCGGCTGCTCCCTTTCGAGGACTGAAATTTGTTGAAGCTGAGGAATCCCAAATCCTCCAGCAATGGGCCGTTTCTTTTGGTGGCAATTATTGCAACTGTTCATGTCAGATGCACGGGGAATCGATCTTTCCGAACCATGGCGCGGCTGGTGGTGTCAAGTTTCAAATATTGGGTGTTGCTTTCCATCATTACTGATCAAATGATCATCCCATTCAACATCCCATAAAACTGTGTGTTTTTATCTTGTTTTCATCATAGTTCCTCTTTTCTTGATGTGTTTCGAAGAACCCACATTTTTTCCACGGTAATGTGATGGTTCCATCACCAGCACCAGGAGGTCCTGGATGTTCTTTGGAGGCCTGCGACTTTTCGCTTTACGCCACGTGTGGACGCCTAGAGCCTGTCTTGGACCTCGGAACGCCCTGTTCGTTGAGCCTTATAGGGGTGATGCTACGTGATACCAATAAAAGCTTGGTAAAGCAAGAGTAAACCACTGAAACCATCCATATGTTCATGGTTTATACCATTTTATACCACCCATGTATTGAAAAAAATGTGGCGGGGTTACTATTGCTTTACCAACATTATATATTGGGGATCATGATACTTCACTATGGGAATGCCTACGAATCAACCAGTATATTTTTCGATATTTGTTGTTGGCTTGGGGGAATGGAAAGGCCAGAGAGCATACAATCCTATGCGTGGTGAACGCATTTTAGGTAGACATTTCGGTTACTGGGTAATTGCGGTGAGATTCGATTTCCAGACTGTGGCATTTGAAACTTGATTTGAAAACCATTTTGGCGGGAAGATGTGCTCCGCATACCGGGAACAACGATGGACAAGCTAGTGCCAGCTTACATATCACGTGGAGATTAAAGTGACCTAATTTCATCATATTTCATCTCATTACAGTTAGATGCCGATGAGGCTGCACTTCGGAATAGTGGGGATCCTCAGAGACCAGAAGAGCCGACGACTGTACAATCGATGTTTTTGGTTGTGGCTGGAATGTGTCGCAGGATTTTCCCGCCAGACCTCCGAAGTTCAAGTTTGAGTCCAAATGGCCCCACGCCCAGCTGTATTGTGCAGCTGGAAGCAGTTGATGCATTCCGCGCATCGTTCGATTCACATAGAGCTAAGGATCAACCACCAGCATTTGTTTGCAGCTTAGTCTTTCAGATTCTTCAAGTTTGGCATTGTTACTTTTGAACTGAGCCTGGATTGCAGTTATTCAGCTAATAGCTGTCCGTTTCTTTTTTTTGGTGAGACTAGCCATCAATCCACTGTGTCAATGGAAAGTTGTACCATGATGCCACCAAACTTCGAAAAGATGGTACAGTAGTAGGCCTTGGAAGCCTGATGTGATTTGTATTGGAGCTTCCCATTTTTGCAGGTATCTTCAGATAGGACAGTAGCAAAGTATCATAAAGTATCAATTTCAACACCGAAAAAATCATCCGGCTAGCCGGCATCGATTGATTTTGGATGATTGTTGGCTTTGCTGAACACATAACAATCATAACATAACACATCAACAAAAACCTCTGACTGACTGCAAGATCCAAGGTGGGGTGACCGCATTTGCCACTCCCTCCTCTCGGATGATTTCTTGGATTTCTTTCGGGAACGGAAGACCCACTCCACTAGTCTCTGGTGCGACTTCCTGGTGCGATGGTCAAGCTGAGATGTGCCATCCCCCTACGAAACAGCCTCCAAATGATGCCAACTATGTGGAATTTTCCTACTTAACCATACTTAACCATGGTTTCTAAGGGGGTGTTTAATAGGGGGAAGGGATGATACCGTTGCTACCTGGAAGCTGAAACAGTGTTGTCGCTGCCGACTTGCTGGGCTCAGGAATGCCTCCTGTGCATTGGCAGATGGAGAGGGTGTCGGTGGAATGCGTGGAAGCTTATCGAAATTTTGTCCCTGGCCAAATCTTGCTTGGGCATGCATCCTGCCACAAATCAAGGTACATACTACAAGGCTTAAAATGAACATAAATGAACTATGTCACTCTGGCATGGAACGGAAGGTTTTCCATGACATGCCATGAGGAACAGTAGCTGGCAAGGTGCGACCAGTGAGGGTACCTGTGTTCGTTTCAAGGCCACGCTATTTGCAAATCCTGCGGGAGTTTCTGGCGAGCGACACTGACTATGAAGAAGAGCAACATGTGGAACACTTAGAGGGTTGCAAAGGTCTCAACAGGGGGGAAAAAAAGTTTTTTCGCTACTTATCCATCCAGTTCATTCCAGTTTGCATACATATTAGATATATATATATGCACAGATGAACAGAGTACAACAGACTTCAGATTAACCTTCCAGGCCTTGGCCGTCGCGAGGTGAAATATGATGAGCAATCCCTCCGACAGGACGTCAGGGACTGAGGTCTCCACGTTGACAACGCCCATGGCCCATTTGAGGATTTGGAGGTGCCTCCAGTTTAGGTCCCCTCACTACATGTTTGGCTCGGACCCCACCGCCACAAAAAAAAAAAACGCATGTTTAAAAAGTTGCTGCAATGGATTCACGGTCGTTGTGGAACATCCGTTTCTGGCAATTGGATTCCCCAACATTACAAATTCATGCCGGTACTAGATGTATGTACGCATGCATTTGAAATTGTTTTAGCACAGGCGCATCCAAGCATCATATACCAAATTACCCCCATTGCAGCGAATGTTCCTGTGGTTCTGGCGGAAGCCACCTTGCCTTGCCGCTCAGGTGGCTCTTCAGCGAGTCTACAAGCCTGAATGGTGGGAGGCTGGTGCGCATCCACGGCAAAGAGTGGGGAGATATGGGAACTGTAATCATGGCCAGTGCAGACGAGGTTGTCACTGAAAGAAACTAGTCGGTATATGTGATCAATCTATTGGATAGTACTGTATGGTAAGTCATCAAATACACCCAACCTGGATTGTTTGAGATCCTGAAGAATGACCCTAAACTTTAGTTTTGCATTACAGAGGCACCCACATGCGGATGATCTGAGAAGAGTCTGAGCAAACCTTGAGTTGAACATCACAAATAGCCAACATTTCCCAACATCATCCAAAATGGATGGGTTTTTGCATGTTTTTACCATTCGCACATGTTGCTCTTTGGACTACTTTGGAAGGCTTTGGAAGTCATTGCCCAGCCAGGACAGCAACCTGGTGGAGCCCAAAGCTCGAAAGAACGGTGGCTACAGGCAGCAGGCTCAGCTGATGGAGGCATCACCAAGAATCATCAGGACAGATCCAGTCACCAACCATCTTGACCATACTTTGGTGATACCCTCTGGTAATTTAACATAGCTATTGAAAATGGCTATTTATAGTGGATTTTCCCATTAAAAATTGCCATTTTCAATAGCTACGTTAAATAACCAGAGGGTATTTGCAGTTGCTGAGGCAGGCAGAGGTGCGCACTAAGCCAGCCTCGCAGGACGGGTCGTGTTTTTGGATGACTTAAGGCGTCTGAGTTGTAGCTGGTGGTTTGAAACTTGCGTTGGTTTCCCAAAAATGGGATGATGACCAAATCTTAACTCGCAGTTGGGCCGAAGTGGCTTAGCACCACCAACCAGTGGCTCTCTGCCAAGCGCAGGAGGCTTGGGGCACGGACTTCTTTTTGAAGACTCCAGTGCTGCCGGGTGAGCTGGATCGTGGCTGCCTGAGATGCAGCCCTTGGCCCCATTTTGTGGGGGTTGCTGTGTGGAATTTTAGCACAACTGCCGATGTAACTCACCAACAAGACTTATGTAAATAACCTGGAAAGTTTGGTCACACTGGCCTGATTGTTTAGGGCAGACATCACTTTCTTTGGGCGCCCACAACGGCGAAAGCCGGTCCCAAACCCTCCACGACACCCTGAGGTCATCCATGTTTTGAGGTAGCGGTGGTGTTGGGTCGTTTGCCAGGATCTTGGGGGATACTTGTAGCTGGGATAAAACGTCAGGGATTTTGGTCATTTCTCTATGATATGGCATGATTAATCAGCATGATCCTGGTGTGATTAATCATCCTGGTTATTATCCTCTAGATTTATATATTCCCTTTGTAGGAACCAATGTTGATCAAAGTTGCGGCACACCGATTCCACAACAAAATCCTTGCTTGTATTGGGGGAATCTGGGGCAAGTCATGGGCACTGCGACTGCAGTTGCCAAGGCCCTCATTGACCACGTCGATGGCTTGTTTATGTGCCCTGGCTGCATGAGAGGCCAGAGCCACTGGATGGCAGTGATGCATGATGATGCATTGTTTGGCAAATCAGCTCCAGCCGATCTTCACAAGTCACAAAATGTATCAAAATGTGCCTTTCTCTTGGATTCAGCTACATCGAGGTCGAGAGAGTTTTGAGCAAGGTGCACGCAGCACTGACTTTGGTCTGTCGGTGAATGCTGGGCTCCAAGAGGATGCCGTGAGTTGGGAAAGGTGGTCATTTTCTTCTTGAAGATGCATCGACGCATCTGAAAAAGAGGCTGGTCATTTGGCATTGCATGTGTATAGATTTAAGCATTTGTTTGAATAGATCAACACATCTGCCCACAGCATCAAGGCAAGATCCACATCCCATCCCTCGGTTTCGGCCCTTACGATCAGCAACTGTCAGCTGCACATTCCCGCGCTCCACTGGTCTTTGGCAATGGCGGTTGAAGGTTCCCAGACCAAGAAGCTGAAGGTTGCGACTATGGCTGGTGCCACTGCCCCCGCCATGGTAGACCATGCGCTGGTGGAAGCGGATGAAGCTTGTTGGATTTGGCGATGGCCATGGGATGAGGGGGAAAAAATAGGGCAGATCTGGAGGGAAAAATTGATGACAGGCTGAAAACCATGGGAAAGGATGGAAAACCTCTAGTATTGAGAGGATGGAAACCTTCCAGTTTCCAGCATTTGCTCTAACTCAACAACTTTCAAGAACCCAAGACATTCTGTCTCATTCATGGAACCTGTTGCCATGACTGCAGGATGAAGATGTGCCCTACAGTTTGATCGACAAGCTTCAGGAGAGTGGCATCAACGCTGCAGACCTGAAGAAGCTGAAGGAGATTGTGATCGCAGTTGCTGCAACCACGGGAGAGATACATACGTCACATATATTAAATATAATCATACATATACACATGCATTTCATTGCATTGTTGTATTATTTGTGTGCATAAATTAACCCAGCATACAACCTCAATAGCAAAGTCTTGCGTTTCCTTTGATGCCAATTTGGTATTAGCAGGTGAGCCAGTTTAGTCAAGCAAATACAAATCCTTCAATCCCAAAGAGCGAGACAGTAGATCCTAGTGCTTATGGTGGAGGGCAATCATCAGAAATATGAAAACATATGAAAAAGCATGCATATGACGTGTTTACCCTGTACATGTTTGGATATTTTTGGCACGAAATCTGCCAATGGATGGTGCATTTGTTGGGATAGTTTGAGGTTCCACAGTGTCAAGAATGACCCAATGGCTCTTGCATATTTTGTCGGCAGGTAGATGAACCATGTCCCCCCATTGTTGTATTGTTTTGGAGATGTCCGACAAATAGAGAAGTGATGCAAGTAATCTGTTGATGTGCTGGAGAAAAGCGTGACCCATTTCGTAGAATTTCAGGACGCTGGTTTCAACACCAGCCAGTCCGTGGCTTTTGCAATGCGTGACTTGGAGTGAGAACTGCATGATTAGCGACAGGATCATGCCCTTGGGCGGAAGAAATCCAGTGATTTCAATGGCACTCGAGCTCCAAAAAGCCTGCTTTACCACATTTAAAGCCCAGTATTGTTGACTGGATCACATTGGATCTCCACTACTGTTGCTTATTTTTCTTGATGATATCCATTGATATCCCATTCTATGGTGTCTCCTCTCGGTTTCAGCTTGTTTTTTTCACTTTTCTATCCATGACTGCCAGTATTTTCCTCATTGATGGGGCTGGGTGTTCCAATTTTATGGTGATAAAGGATGACAAAGGTAGATGATGTTGGTTGGATGTGGTCCATCGGTTGCCTCAAGGCAAAGATCTGCTGAGCATCAAGGGACTGTCCGACCAGAAGGTGGCAGCTGGTCTCAGATGGCCAGTCACGGCTCATCCGGCTGAAAACCGTCAAAAGTTCATGCAGTTTGATATATGTATATACTATATATACATATATATATACTCTATTTATCTCTAGTTGGATGGTTGGAGCAAATCAGTGGAACTCCCATTTTCTTTTGGACCATCATCTTCCAGAGGCTTAGTCGCCTCAGTCAGCCGAGGACAAGATCATCGAAGCCGCCCGAAAGTCCAGCGAGGTAGGTTTTGTGACCTGCACTCAGCTGGTCAGCAGCTGGGCGCAGCAGGGGCGTCTTGAGATGTTGGCAAATATTCTGGTTGGTGGTTTCAAATGGTTTTAAACATGACTTTTATGTTCCAGAATATATGGGATGATCCTTCCCATTGGCTTTCATATTTTTCAAGATGGTTAAAACCACCAACCAGTATTGTACAGTGAAGCTTTAGCTCAAAATGATAGGATCCGAAAGTCTAGAAATCCTCATGTTTCAGCATGAAATGAGGCCAAGTTCTCAAGTTGCCTGATCCTGTGGGGTACCCAGGTAAGATGAAGAGCCGCTTTCAGATTGCTACAGGGGCTGGCAAATTTGATCAGATGCTTGGCGGAGGCGTTGAGAGCTGTTCTATCACCGAAACTTGGCAAGAAGTGACTGATGGCGCTGATGGGGACAGGCTGAAATGGTTGAGTTTGAGACTGAGAATGGACAGTTTGACTTGTGATGTTGCAAAACTCTGCTAACGCAATGGGTTTGTGATGATCTTATGATTTGGAGAGAGAAGGAGAGATAGTGTGAGAGAGGCAGAGGGATAGCAACGTGACATAGACACAGTTACACATACACATGCGTGCATCCATACATATAGAAACATCCATGTCAATCATACGTATAATCCATGTGTATACAATTGTATACACACGTGCATGCCAAGACGTGCCTCCTGATATGCACTTCGGCTCCAGGAGATCTTCGGAGAGTTCCGCTGTGGAAAGACGCAGCTGTGCCATTCCCTCGCGGTGATGGCGCAGATGCCATCGAATATGGGCGGCGCCAATGGTAAGGTCCAGTGGGGTTTTTTGGATGGTTTTGGGGTCCTAAATGTTGACCCATCCAATCCTACAGATTACCCTCTGGTAATTTAACATAGCTATTGAACATGGCCATTTATAGTGAGTTTTCCCATTGAAAATGGTGATTTTCCATAGTTGTGTTAGTTTACCAGAGGGTACTCACTATAATAAGCTTGTCCCAGATTGTTATGTCAGCTACTTAGCATTACTTAGCATGCTGGCAAGATCTGGCAAGTCCCATGCCCGACAGAAGGTCAATCATGATCAAATGCTTCGCACTTGCACATTTAACTTAGATCATTGCCTGTTGATTTGTTGTTTCTTTACAACTTACAATTCATATCAATAAAAATAGCTCAATTTATAGCCCTCCATCCAACTTCATGACACTTCACCTTCCCCATCCTTCCCCTATCCCCTGCAGCCCCTGCACCTAACATCGCCATCGCCACGCTTCAGGTGATTTACATCGACACGGAGGGCACCTTTCGCCCGGATCGCGTGCGGCAGATCGCCGAGGCCAAGGGTGTGGCGGCCGAGGCGGCGATGGACAACATCGTTTGTGCGCGGTGTTTCCTGGTGGAAACCACTGCGGGTACGGGGTGACTGGTGAAGGGCTATGAACATAGCATGAAAAATGGGCTTGGAAACGGTGGAAGCTATAAAATAGACATCACTGTTTTGTTTTTTTTTGCAGGGGGTTGAGATTCGGCATGTAAAAGGAATGGTGGAGGTGGTGCCTATTCAATGGTGGATAGAGGGCTAGAAGCGGCGTTTTAAGTTGTGGAAATTCTAGGTTTCCTTCTTGGTTCTTCTGGATGATATGATAATTTAATTTAAATTTCATCCACTTTGGGGTTTGCCTCAAGTGAAATGCTGAGAGAAAGGCAGTGAATTTCGGAAGTGTGGTTGGGCCCTTTCGGTCCCAGTATATATGTTTGTTGAGCTGGCAGCCAATTTACCGTGCTTTGATTTTGTTGAAACTTGTCATCCAAGTTTTGGGCATACAAATCCATGAGACGTCATGATATTTTTGACTGCATAGACTCATAGACTTGTAATGTGTTCATATCCTGAAGCTGCTAGACCCAAGGCTATACCTCGGAGCACTTGGAACAGCTTTTGGTCGAGGCAGCAGGTTTGATGGTCAACGACGAGGATCGTTTCGCGCTGCTCATCGTGGATTCCATCATGGGTGGCTTCCGCGTGGACTACTCCGGCCGTGGTGAGCTGGCAGATCGACAACAAAAGTTGGCAAGAGTCACATGGATTTTAGACTGAGCAGCTGGTTTTCTGACATTGTCATCTATATATATATATATATAGATATAGATATAGATAATATAGTTAGTATTAGTTAGTTACATTTAGATCCCATTCAATCTATGACCCAGTCCACTAAAGCCAAGCAATATTCTGTTATTTTCCCATTTCCCGTTTATCTTTTGGAATTTCTAGGCCCCTGAAGCACATCCAAGGTGATGAACAAACTGCAGAAGGTCAGTGAGGCTGGTGGATCCGGGTTCCAACTTCGAATCGGATTTTGGGGCAAGCCCGTTTGGAACGCAGCTTCATCTAATCCCACTTACACCTCGTACATGGAATTGAATTGGCACTGGCACATGTGCAATTGATCGTGTTTCAAAGGGCTGATGGAAGGTAACCTTTGCAGGAAAGACGTTCGATGCCCAACCACCACGCCTGCTGATGCCTGCTGCGCCCTGCGCATATGGAGAATCTCAATCAATCAACAGACCCTTCGGTCTGGGCAGTTTTATGTCACATGTCTTCACAACCAAACGAGAGTCTACGAAAGCCTATGAGTATGAAAAATCTACCAAATTTCCAGGGAGCAGAGCCCATGATATGGATGCTCCACAGTGCTCCACGTGTCAGGAGTTCAACGTGGCCGTCGTCCTGTCAAATCAAGTCATGGCGGATCCCGGTGCTGGCTGCGCCTTTATGCCGAGTTTTCCGAAGCCGGTGGGTGGCAGCCTCAGTGGACCCACGGGTCGAGAACGGCCTTGGCATTGTGAGGTTTTGATATACAACTGATGGATGATTTAGATTGATATAGTATATGCATTTATGATCATTTATGATCATGAGGGCTGGTGATTTTTGATATCCCTTGTCCTGCATGATTTGAATGGCAATGCGTCAGAGAGAGAGAGAGAGAGAGCGGATCTTTCCATGTCATCCCATGACAGCACCATGACATCGCCTGAGGTGGCCACATCTTGGCCCATTTCTCGACCACACGAGTGATGCTTCGCAAAGGTCGGGGTGAACAACGCATCGCCAAGATCTACGATTCGCCGTGCCTGCCAGAGAGTGAAAGCATCTTTGAGATCTTCGCTGGTGGGGTGAGGAATGGGGGCGATTAAATCCTGTTCCATTTATGTAGTGAGATTGCTGCTGAAGCAGCAGCAGCAGGTGAGATATGAAAAGCTATGATGGCCATGTCTTCTCTGGTGAAGTCTCCGAAGTTTCAGCTCCGACATGTTTTTTGGATGTTTTCGGACAGATTTGTTCGTTTGGATCAATGGCAAGGCTGCCAGATGGGGAAAGACATGGGCCCAGCTTCAATGATATCCTTTCGTTGGCCAGTGGCCAGGGCTGCCTCCTATGGCTTGCCTGCAGGAAAGTCAAGATGAGCCTTGTGTGATCCTGTCTTGTTGTTGCTGAGAGAACAACAGTTGAAGATAGTTGAAGTGTGGTCATTGTCACGAAAGGTAGCGTCAGCTACCTGAGTTCTCCGTGCTTCAGCACAAGCTTAGGGGGTATTGGGGGGCCAGCCCACGGAATTCATGGAATTCCCCCCGTTAAGTATTGGAAATCAATTTTAAGGGGGGCCCCCCCCCCCCCCGAAAATGGTCATGGGTTCAATTTTTACGGGTGACGCGGTCACAGGCCCCCACATTAGAGGCACACTTTCCATGAGGGAGATGTCCCTGTAGTCCAGCATAATTGGTATGCTACAGCCTCAATAACAGTTGCTGCAAGGGGTCTTAAAAAGGGGTTTTAAATAAACCCCTTTTCGTGCATCATTTCACGCTGCACAAGACACCGTATCATGCAGTCATGCTCTGGATAAAATCATC
>Ga0126342_10009297_pt1 | contig 17615 bp, 12 predicted proteins | sample Cyp1metagenome_FD_92528 | JGI IMG/M metagenome (GOLD analysis project Ga0126342, IMG submission 92528) | Coral microbial communities from Lord Howe Island, Old Settlement Bay, Australia - Cyphastrea 1 metagenome | ecosystem: Host-associated > Invertebrates > Cnidaria > Coral ... | reverse complement strand
ATCAGCCTCATCAGCCTCATCAGCCTCATCAGCCTCATCAGCCTCATCAGCCTCATCAGCCTCATCAGCCTCATCAGCCTCATCAGCCTCATCAGCCTCATCAGCCTCATCATCATCCTCATCACCATCATCATCCTCATCATCCTCATCATCCTCATCCTCATCAGCCTCATCATCCTCATCATCCTCATCATATTATATCCTCATCACGAACCGCGCTAAAGCACTTCTCGTGTTCTCCCCAATGTTCCCTGCCTGTTCCACCAGCAAATCAACCCTCGCTGGCTTGGCCAAGCGAGCACTGAAGCTGAGCAATGGAATCCAACCGTCACGGTTCCTGCGGCCATGTCTTAAGGGTTAGGCGAGCTTTGGTGCTTTGGCGGATTGCGCAGCTAACAGCTAACCGACTGGCTGGCCACAACTGTTTCATATGATACATTTGCGTGATTTTGAGTGAATATGTCCTAAGGACTGAAATGTAAGAGAGTTGGACACATCGACTGGGTGCTGGGGTGAGTCATGCCAGCAGCCAAGTCATTTTATGTCACCTCCTTCCATGGCCGCAACCCGGGGAAAAGAAGAACATATTGTGTTCCTATGCTTCTGTCGATGCGGTCTTGCTGTTCTCTGTTGTTTCAGTTTGGGCATGTTTAGGCCATGTATCCAGGAAAATTAAATAACTGGCAAGGCTGCAAAACATTTCCCCTTCAGGACTCCAGGACTGCGTGGGGTTCAGTGGGTTACCCATGGCCCCTTTATGCCCGTTTGAATGTGCAGAGCTGCCGAATCAGGGAAGGGTACTGCATGGGGCCAGTTCAAACTGCCTGGAACATGAGTTTCTGGTGGGAAACATCTCTGAAAGCAGCAGGCAGCACAGGTCCTGTAAACTTCTTCACTCACGTACCATGTCATAACTGGCAGAGGTGACGGAGAATTAGGATGGACCTCCGCCTGAAGGGTTGGCTCAGGGACCTGAACTGATTTTGAGGAACCTCACATAGATGCAGGATCTAGAATCTATATACAGAAACTTCTTTTTTGTATATGTTCAGATGAGGCCTGCGTCCGCATACGGCATGGTACCTCCATTTCGGCTTAAAACCACCCTGCTCATAGAAATCATCGGGCAGAAACGCAAGGTGCCCATGGCCACTTTGAAACAATCAAAGTCTTGTAGACATGCATCATTTGCAAACAATAGCATCTTCCAGTGGGTCAAAATATATACTGAACCATCTGCAAAGAAAAAACCTGGCAACCACGTTTTGCGGGGGCCTGCCGCTCTTTCAAGTGATGGGGCTGCCCATTTGAAACCATCAACCCCCACGATTTTGGCGATAACATCTTCAACATTTGCGTTTTTTTCAATCTTTTCTGGGTCAACCCAACTCTCTTATTCTCAAATCTTCTTTCGGTGTTTTATCAACCGCCATTTGGTTCTCCTTTTTTGTGCTTCCCCGGTTTGCCCAGGGACGATCAGCGTCCGTTCCTTTGCCAAGCCTTTCGCCCATAAATCCTCGGCTGGCTATGGCTGGGAACTTTCCATTGCAACGCTTGATTGCCGGAGGGTATTTTTGAGGCACCTCTTCGATTTTAATTTGGGTTTGTCTGTATATATATATTATATATAATGTCAACACCGGATTAATAAACCCCCCCCCAGAAGGTAGGGGGGGTACCTTCTGACTGGTTTTCTTGACTACCCCTTCATAATAAGCAACTCTGAACCATAAACATTTGGATATGGCTTGAGTCAATAAGATCATCATAGAATTCCATTGGATTTCATAAGATTTGATACTTAAAACCTCCTGGTTGGGTAAACCAACAGATTCCTATGGGGAAGAATTTTAGATTAAAAACATGGATTTCCGAAGTGGTGGTTGATTAATCGGGGGTAGGCCCACCGGTTTATTAATCCTGGGGGACCACCTGTTTTTAAATTGATTTTTTTTTGGGGAGGAGGAGGTTGATAAATAACGGGATGTTGATTAATCCTGACTTGACATTATATATAGGGTACCTCAAGTTATATAGCCATTCAATGCGAAACACTGATAAACCACTGGATTTTGGGGGTACCCTATTTTCAAACAAACGCGTTTTGACATGTGGTTGAAGAATGTTGAGGATGATCGGCCGATACCAACAAATATTGATTCAGAAATTACACAGAACAAACACACATCAACACAGGTTGGTTGCTTGTTGAATGCCACCACTATGCCACTATATGACATACTATGCGTGGAATCTGTTCCGATGACCACCTCGCCACAGCCCGGCTTGATGATACTCACACAGGCCCACTTGGCAAAAAAAACATCGTGGAAGCTCTTGGGACATCTCAGCCTCTTAGGTTGCCATAACTTCTATCCGAATCATCGTCCAGCTAAGCAACCACAACCGATTCGTCCACCAGGCAATTTTCCTGGGAGAATGCTGGCAATGAACATCACCGGATCAAAATCACCGCTGAAATGGTCATTTCTGAAGCGTTGCGGTGGCGTGCCTCAATTGAGGAAATAATTGACGTGTGGTTCAACGTGCCGGTGACATTCGCTGGAGTTTCGTACCAGGCATACCTTAGCGCAACGGACTGGCGAATCCAACGGTTCAAGGCCAGCATGAGAAGTACACATAGAAGTTTGGCCTTTTTAGACCAAAGGCTTAATTGCCCTAATCCTTTGCAGGCAGAGAACATCAGATCTTCCAAACTGGCACCCTTCGTGTGCTCTCCCAACAGGTGGGCCAAGTGACTCGGTGGCCCACCAAATCTGCAAGTAGAGCAACGCTGAGGTGGCCGAAACGAAGATCAGGGCCCGAATCACGGCCAGGAAGCATCTCTTGCATCCTGTGCTGTCGGTTTCTTCGGATGGTGATGTGACCCGTTGGTGGTGGCTTCCTGAAAAACATTCGATGGGAATCATCATCCTAAGGGGAGAAAGTCAGAAATCTTTAAAACCAACAAGCGAGCCAAACAGGCTGGACGATTTCCACTTGAGCAATGCAGCTTTCACCTATCTTCTAAAGTTTTTTAAGAATCTCTGATGCAAACTCCCGCCCAGACTTCCTTCAACGAGCTGCAAGTGGCAAGGCCATGTCCAGATCTACTTTCAACCTACTTTCCAAGTTGGGTATCCCCAAAACACTGGGCTGCTGCCCCGCAGGCGGCCCTCCCAACAACAAGGACTTACTCGAGAACTAAGAGTCATTTAACAAGGCAACCCTCTTAGAAAGTGCTACTGTACTGGTGGTGAAGTTTCTTTCTGTTCCTTTTGGCTCCCAAGATATCTGTGTGATTCCAAACAGGGCCGCGCCAAAATCGAGCATCTGGAGACAGTTGGGTTCGACTTCAGGCGAATCTGCGTGATTTTCTTGCGATCCTCCTCATCCTGCAGCATCACAGGTTTTATGCGTCCCTCTGAAAAAGAGGAACAACAACACCCACCGGCCCCACATGTTTGCTGCTTAGGGCTTCGATTTTGCAGGTCAATCATGGTCAATCCCCCCAATTTTGGGCACTCCGGGCATAAATCTTCTGGGCTCCTCTTCATGACCCTCAGGATTTTCTTCTTGGGCCAGGGTGGTGTAGCTCTCTTTCATGGCTCCTCCAGCAACGAAACAAACACATACCATCCCGTACCATACCATAGGTATCCATAGCTTACGATAACACGCACACACACATATATATAATTATACCATATACTTGCACACATACATACACTCACATATGTAACAATCATTATACATATGCGCGTTGCATATTATACACAAAGAAATGTGGAAATACATAGATGAAACAAACATAAGAAATAGATAGCTACACACATAGGTGTACAATGTATGACGTGTGTGTATATATATATATACATAACTATACAAAACGAAGAAGTGCATGCCTGTACCTACAGTATGATGCAGCATGCATTGATCATACAGGAGCCATGCCCACACTTTTCCGGGTCTCCTGGGTGATCCCGTGGCCTATGTGGCCTTCTGCAAGGACCCGCGTTTGAGCCACTGCGAGACTGCGAGCCATGGGAGCCGGGGGCAACATCTGCAGCTAACAGCTGCCACAGTAGGTTCAACTCTGCGAGCGTGAAGATTTTTTTTGCCTGGCTACAGAAGCTTTTTTGTCCAGGGATGGTCCCACCAATTTTTTCGTTGGATCGCCATGAGGATGAAGTTCCTATCGTGAAAATCAGATGGGCCCAGTTTCAGCAGATAGGACTCCGCACTGGGATGTTCATGTCCACCTTTACTGAAGCATAATTTAACTGAGGAGCTTTTGGTGCACCATGCGCGAGGATTTGTGATCCAAGAGCCCTGGACTTTCAGCGTTCTGAAGCCACTTTTAACACTTTTGGCCCCGCGAAGATTTTTATCATCAGCTTGTCTTGGTCAGAATTGCAGCCAAGGGCCACGAAGAGGAAACGTACTAGACCCACATAAATCATCGGCGGTTCATATCGCACCTCTGATAACTCGTGGTTATGTAATTTTGCTCAAGGCCTGACATGGCAAGACATGGCAGCATCAATTACTGTAAGTAGAATAGGTGGCTCAAATTTTCTCCAGGTGTCAAACTTGATACACGCTTTAAATCACAGTGGTCTTGGAAGATCTGCTCACCATCCTTGGTATTCCGTGGTCCCCATGATTTCTAATCTGGGCTCCAAAATTCATTGCCAATCTTAGATACCCTGTAAAACGCACACACACACATATATATATATATATGGTTAGCTGAGTGAGTAGATATTCCATGAAATTCCTACTTATAGCCGCAGATTAAAGGATTATTCGACCCATCCAAGGTTAATCTAGAATTGCCAGGGAGACAGGCGCAATGAAACCTTCCATTACCTGCATCTGACCCTTCGCTTGGCGGCCCATTCAGCGCGGCCAACTTGTAGCCAGGTACCTCGGTGGAGTTTCACCATGGTACTTTCCCACCCAAAAATGGGGGCCCAATATATATATATATATATACACACATATATATATATACATACCATTGTGAATACTGTAATATGTACTAATATATGAGATAAAGTATAATCATAGACAGTATATATGTACATCATAGTCGAATATACACCACAATTTCAACATGGTTAAATACCTGATTATAACTTGAATTGCAACCCCCGAAGTGCAAGCACCCCCATCTCAACATCCAGTAGCTGAGGGCGCCACTTGCACAGTAGGAGGACCTGGGCACTGCAATTTCAGGGCAGGTCCCCAACAAATATGAAGATAAGACGAAGAAACAATGTTCAGTGAAGTATTGGTCGCACTTAGGGCTTTTGAATCTTAATTGCCCATTGTTGTTGTTGTTGTCGTCGCCTTATGTGTCATAACATCTCACGAACCACAAAAATGACAGAAACCATTATATAGGAATTGCACCTTCCAGGGGTTCTTGCCGTGGCAAAGAAACTACGAAACCGCTGAGTGAAACCTCCTTAGGGTGGACCCCGCCACCAAATGAAACCCTGGGCCAAATCGATGGCAGCCCGAACATCCGAATCCTGTGGTTTTAGCTGACAATCTGGCACCTCGAAATCACATCTGTTTTCATGTTCTTTCCATGCCAAGGCCACTATTTTGGTGATTCCCACTTTTGGGGCAAACCTATGGGTCTTGGGCCGTTGAAGCTCCAAATTTGACTTATCCACACATGACAAAGCCTTTACAAGGTCCCTGGGCACCGGACGTTTGCGCTTGACAACATGCCCCAGGCAAGGGTTCCTGAGACGCCGCGGGTATAGCAACAGTGGCCAACCTAAAGGTTCAGCTCTTTCACCTCGATATGTGACCACCAGATTTCTGATTTCAAAGTGGCCATCAGTGCCAATACCAAAAATACAAAAAAACAATTTCAAAAGCACATCCGCATTCTAAAGATCCACTCTTAATCTGGCTTTGTCCAAAAGCAACTACAACTTGCCATACCTGGGTAGAGTATACCATTAACTAAAGCATGATTAACCCATGGTTCACCCCAAAAATATAGCATCATTCACCAATGTTTTCCCATTATCAACATCTATTAACCCATCATTAACCCATTACATTGCCAATCTTAGATACCCTGCAAAAAATTAAATTCTTTGCTGTTGAACGTAGATATTCCCATTAATACCAAAAGACTAGTTTGGATTAGTTTGTATCCATGTAAGATTGAGCTAGATTATTATCAACATCTATTAACCCATCATTAACCCACTATTGACCACTATTAAACCACGATTTTTCATATCTTCCCATGACATCCGAAATCGGGAGAAGTTCCTTACCCGCCCGGCCCCCGCCCCGCCGCCCCCACCCTACCGGCCTCGGGCCGCCGTTGCCGCGGCCTGCGGGGGCCCTCCGGGATCATCAGCTCCCCGCGGGAGATGCGGAGCATGCTGATGTACCTGGCGCGGTAAAGAAGCGCGGTGAAAAAATGGAGGAAACATGCCATGGAAAATGGAGAAAATGCCATGAAAATGCCATTTATATCCATTTATACCATTGGAACTGGATTTTGAGATAATTTCGGATCAGAACATTGGGAAGCAGAACTGGAAGTTGGACATGAAGCAGGGAGATTTGACCGGCAAAACACATAAGGAAACATAGGTACAAACGGGTGAATGTCTTGAAAACCTCGGTGGAAACATGTGTCATCCAGCAATGGGTCGTTTCAAAGGAGATCTGGCGAAGCTTGGAAGGAAACTCAGCATCAGTTGTTGAAATTCTACATCCAAATGATGTTAAACTCTTAGGCCAGCTGAAGCCGCATTTTTTAGGATGAATCATCACTAACACTAACCAGCATAATTTGAGTTGACTAATCGACAATCTTTGAAGAAAAAACACCTTGCCGCGAGATTGCGCCAAAACGCCTCAACCGAAACAAACAAGCAGAGCCAGTTGGAGGTGCAAATGTGGGTGGCCAGTTTTGGTGTCCATTCAAAGTAAAAAACAAAAGTGGAATTTGATAGAGTTTGTACTTGCAAGATTTTCAAATTTTGTACTGTATATCTTCTTTGCCACATATTATTGCAAGTTCTCATTTGCGATAATACAGTGCATCCGGTAGTTTAACAATTTGCTATGGATTGTCCGGCCCATTTATACCTATGATTTGCCAGACCGGTGATTGCCCATATATTAAATCTATTTAATTCTATTTATAATCCTCATTATATCTCCATTGCATCCCATTAAATGTCCTATGCAACGTCCAACCGCCCGTCTTTCAGCGAACCCATCGAAGCGCTCCATAGCCCAACAGCCACTTTTGCCGCCTCACGGAGCGATTCTGCTGTTCACTGAGCCATCGGGAACTCAGCATGCTGGAGCGACAAATAAATATACATAAATACTAAATGTTATGTTAGCTTGCAGCTACGTGAATTCACAATACTATAGTTATAATAAATATATATATACAAAATATGGCTCAATTCTATAGTTATTATTATACCAAATGCCATGTTGGCTTATGGTGATTATGAAGAACTATAGTGAATTGGATTTTCTGAGGCAAGCGTTTTAAGTGTACTAATCCCATCCCGCTCTTGAGAAATCCACCAATGGGGGCTATGGGGTATTTAAAGATTAAGATTCTGATATGGGATTATATAAGGGATATTGATATATGAAATATCATTTTAATAAATATATATATATATACGTGTGTATATGTATATGTATATGCAAATACATACATAAAAAATATCTATTATATATATATGAAATTTCATTTATCTATTGTGTATATTTGGGTATAGGATTATGTCAATTAACAACGTCCATTATCTGGTTGGTTCTGCCCCCTCGAACAGGCATCGATTCTGGGATTATCGTCCCGGGGAGCATGGAACACAGCCAACAGTAAGCAGTTTGTTAGTTATTTATATATTCCCGGAATAGCGCCATATGATTATACCGCTATTAATTGATTGCTGTTCAAACATCCGATTGTTGGTTATATCCGCATTATACCATACATACCCCATCAGTATTCATAATATCATAAGTGATATATACACTGAATATTTGCAAGTTGTACCCCTCTGGTAAACTAACAGAACAATGGGAAATAATATATAGTTCTAAATAGGCAAATCAACTATTTCCATGTCCATTTCAATTCAATAGCTATGTTATTTTATCAGAGGGCATATCCCATTATCATCCCATTATCCACCATTGTTAACCCATTGTTAAACCACTACATCACCGACACAAGAGTAAATCACCATCAAATCACCATTTATAACGGTTAAATCACCATTTTCCTATGGTTTCCTACGGTTTACCATCATTTTCCTATGGTTAAATCCCAGTCAATGGCCGTAAAGACTTTGGTGAAAACCTCCGATTTGCACCAGCCGAAACCCACCTTGCACGCGAGCCTTGGCGAAATAAGCCACAGGCCCCGGGCTTGAAACTTTCTTTAAGAATCCCATCTAGTGGTTAAATATATAGGGGTCAACAATACTGCCTTCCCATAGTCATGGTCCAAAAATCCCATTTTGTAGATTTGGCTGTTTTCTTCCCATAATAGTGGTTAATAATGGTTAATACATGTTAAGGATCGATGCCTATTAAATCCCATCCCCGCTTCATTTTAGATGAAACAGCCCCCATTCTATCGCCCCACATATGCGTTACTCGCTTACTAAAACTATGGATATAGTGGAAAAGAGTTATTGGTGACTTAGAATGGCACACGCACACACACATATATATATACACCATCTGGTTATTTAACATAGCTATGGACAATCCCTTATAATTAAATGGAGGTTTTAATGGGAACATCATCTGTAAATGGGTCATTTTCCATAGCTATGTTAAATAACCAGAGGGTATGGAATTTCGTTTATCACCCGCAAGGGGAAGCTATGGAATCTAGAGTGGAACACCAATGAATCCCCAAGATTTCACGTGGGAGATGCGAGAAAAAATCCAAGATCCAATGGTTTATCATCCATCTCCCCGCGGTACTTGTCATTTTCTTTCCATACTAATGAACGAACATATTTTTTGGCATTTATCATGATTAAAACTTCATGATTAACATACTAATGATTAACTTTCGTATAATGAAGTTTGATCATTAAAAACAAATCGGTTCTTTAAAATCCTGACTAAAACATGCTCAATCCCAATCCTATTTTTGTTTCTCTCACCATCTTATTCAAGACTGCGTCAAAAAAAGCCTTCACTCGAAAAATGTAAGGCAACGACTGCAAGACGTTTAGGGCCTTTACCTCATATTTACCATCTGGTTATCCAATATAACTATGGAAAATGGCCCATTTATAGATGAATTATGACTAAAGGTCTCAACCCGTGCTCGCATGAATTTTCCAGGCCCCCACGCCCAACCGCCCATGGTCAACTCCACCCAACCTTCCCAGGCGCGACCTGGGCGACTCGAGCATTCCGCCAAGGTTTTGATGTGGGGGTCATATGATCCGGGGAAGGGATTGAATGATTCAAACATGATTCAACCCCTCCAAGGCTGAAGGAGTTTATAATTGTAAAATATTGTAAAGGTGTTCGGTATCGCCTTCGGGACCCTTTAAACTGAACAGAGAAAACACAACTGAACAACATCATGCAGTATCAGATCGATACGCCATGTCCGCTGTGCAGCTATGCCCCATCTTTCTATGTGCAGTCGTTAAAATGATCCGAATCCAAACGGTAGCTCTAGATATTCAACAAAAAAGATACGGAGCTCTGAAACCAGGACATATTGGGTCCAGAATATCAAATGACATCTCTGAAAAAACCGTTCAATGTATTTTTATCATATCTAGCTGGGGTTCCTGCGCATGCCTGCCAGGAACTATAACATAATCCTTTGCTGACCGGTCTGGCCCAAGATATATTATTGTTGTCAACTCATCATGAACCCAGCTCAGCATGGATCGCAAACAAACTTCTGAAACCACTTGGGGGTGCAGTACCAGTGAACTAAGTGGACATAATATGATATACCATCTGGTTACTTAACATCGCCGCTAGCCATGGAAAACTCTTATAAATGGAGGTTTTAATGGGAAAATCATCTGCAAATGGGCCATTTTCCATAGCTATATTAAATAACCAGAGGGTAATTGTTATCAGGGCCACAGATCCCAACTGGGGATGAACATCACATTGACCTGGTCAAAAAAACATTTTTCTTCACCCGAGTCCTAGACCCCCCAGGGGCCAACCCTCCACTGCAGCACAGCCGCCTGTGGTGTAAACCACCTGGTCATATGTCGCTTGACCTACAATCTCTGAAGCTGTGCTTGGCAAGGCCTGGTATGGCGTACCGCTTGAAGAGTGGGTCCATCAAGCAACCGGAAAGCCTCCAAACATTGAACTTTTGACCAACAAAAATGGTGGTAACTGGGAATATCATGGGAAAAAAGGGGGGTATAACCAACAAGTGGCTGGTGGTTTCAAGCCATCTCATATATGACGTAGTCCTCCGCAGTCGCAACGATCATTGGGGATGATCAAACATTGAAACCACCGGATGCTGGGGCAGTAGAATATCCCATCTGAACATCACGCAAATCATTCACGGAGTCATCTTGAAAAAAACAATCTAAAATTATGTTCAAACGTGGCCCCAAGGTTGCCTGATTCGAGGGTTATGAAGTCCCATCAACGCCTTTAGGGGCTTCATGTGTGGGAGACCTTTAGATAAAACCAGCTGAACCACCACGGAAATCTGAACCAAATGTTGTTGTCACTTTGTATTTCATATTTCCGCTTTTCTGGGTGTCGTTATCAGATCTAGTATGAATCCCAGTCGACTCTATCCTTGGATTGGCATTTTAGGATGGGGTAACGGGCAAACACCTCCAAACGCGAGCCACAGTCAGGTGGATCCAGATTTACCTTTGACATCTGACATCCTTTGACCCATTCTCCTTGTTCCCCACCAATCCAACACCAGCATCTCTTGCTTTTCGGCATCATCCGCTCTCGAACTCACCAGAACTTGCGCCAGGTGCATCCACCAGAGCTTTGTCCAGCCAGAACTTGCTGCTGCTCACCTGGGAGTCACCGGTATAGGGGCCATCAAAACTTGATTAGAGAATATCATGGCTAAGATGATAGATTGTTTTAGATACCTATTAATATCATGGCTAGGATTATCATGGCTTTTAACTTGATTAGGGGCCATCAAAACTTGATTAAGAGGTGATTAATTGTTTTTAATGGTGATTCATAGTTGTTGATGGATGTTAATGGGATTTACCCTCCCGTGTTGTCAACCGTGGCTGGAAAGTCCCCTAAGAATGGAGGAAAATCATCTATGAATAGGGGATTTTCCAGCAAACCACATTTGATTACTGGGGGTATTGGCATATACTTCCCATGACCTGGGTAAACTAATTATGGTTAAGAACACCATACAATAAATGTTCAGAACATTCACCAAAAGTAATAACATATATCAGGTTTTGTATAAATGAAATGCAACAATCATATAGATCATACAGCAGAATTCAGAAAAACCATCTGAGTCAACAATTTCGGGCTCTAATTCCAAGCTGCCAACAATCCCAGGCACAATTTCGGTGTAGGGCGTGGTGGTTTCACTCAGCAAACTCTGCACAGGCTGTGACGCCACCATGGGCACGGCCCGTGACAGGAGGCCAGCGGCAAACTGCGCAGCGGTGTAAGGCAGCGCCCAGAGACCTTTGGGCGGCAGCTGTAGTAGTTTCCACAGTGCCAGACCCTCTGGCTGTCGCAGCTTAGAAAATTCTTCGCCTCAATGGGGAGACTCCTGAGACATTAAAGAAAACCATGGGGTGGAAATCACATTTCTTAAGGGAAAATATGGAAACACCTTTTGTGAAACGAGGCCGGTTTTTCCCTGTCAGATCAGATTACTGGAGGATAGTTCACCTATGCTCACCCCTCACACTCTGTGCTTCCCTTGTGGCTTAGTCTGCTCCAGAAGCGAACCATTGAATGACCAGTGATGACCCAACATTTGTCGAGCTGCTTTGGGGCGGGTGACTGGAACCACTGGAGGAAACACTTGAGACTTGGACCCAGGAAAACCACAACTGCAGGTGGGTTCGGTGGTTTCAACCCCACTTGAAAGACACTATTTTAGCCAGGAACACTATCTCTCAGATCGTCAGGGGCATGGAGTATGGCAACTGGTTGGAACCACCAAACAACTTTCATGTGGATTCAACCAATGGTGACAGGACATGAAGGGCTTGTCCACCAACAACCACCAATGGAGTATTGCGATCTCCATTTTTCCAGGTAAATTGTAATGTTTAAATTTCATTAACCTGAAACTTGCCATTGTATACTCTATATATGCATATACTATATTAATATTTACACACACACACACACTCTCTCTCTCTATACATATGTAAATAAATAAATAAATATATATATATATTGGGATACTTGCCCCAAGCCGATCCCCAATTTTCCCCCGAAACGAGACACCCACATCTTGTACCACGGACTTCTCCGGCGCGGTCGCTTGGAGCAACTTATCCAGCACAACAGCATCGGTCAAAGCGCTGTTGGCACCTTGTCCCAAGGTCCCACCCGTGGAATGCGCCGCATCGCCAAGCAACAAGGCTCTTCCTTCCTGAGATGACAGATTGCACCCCATGAGATCCCATGAAATCCCCATGAAATTCCCATGGAACCAAAATGCAACCAGGCACAAGATCGCGTCAACAGCCAAAACGTTTCAAGATGTGTCACTCATAGTCTGACCTAAGTGGACTCATCCTCTGACGTTTTTCGTTTTTGGGGGACTTTTTTGAATTACCCTCTAGTTATTTAACGTAGCCATGGAAAGATCCACCATGCTATTAATAGGTAAACCATCTATTTCTATGGGCCATCTATACCATGGCTATGTTAGTCATAACCAGATGGTATTCTAAATTAACGGTGGGTGTTTTGGAAAACCCAACCCTTGAACTGGAAACATTGAGCTCTGAGGGCCCCATCTCAATATCTGACGACCGTACTGTTAAGCCTTCCAAGCAAATGTGCTGAACAACTCTATGGTTCATCATACTATGCTCCGCAATTTCTTGGGTATCCCCAATTTTCAGTCAAACCCAAATGTCAAGTTGGTGATATCTCATGATATCTTCCATTTCCCTAGTATATTCCAGTTTTCTCCCAATTACATCCCGATTACAAGTCGATTGCCCCAGTATCCCCATTGAATCCCCATTCTATTCCAAAAGGATGGCTGGTTTCTATACCGTGGTTACAAACAATCTTATGATAATATAATAATATACAGATCATACGTACCCATCAGCTATATCCCAATGTCTGTAGAAATCACCCATGATATCAAATAAAACACACAACAATGTGAGAACATACGCATAAATATGTCCAGAACGCATTCCAAGATACCCCTGGTAAACATAGAAATTGAGTTTGCCCACCATTTGAAAATCATTTTCCTCGTGTGTTCCCATGTTTTTTCCACAGCTATGTAAATGTAAACGTTTACCCAAGATTAAAGAGCACTATATTGGGTATAGAAACAAATGCACATATAAATGCAGATATACATCAACCGCGCACACACACACACGCATACATATATATATACACACCACACACACATATCCATCTATCTATCTATCCTTCCATTCATCCATCCAAATATATATATATATATATATATATGTATGTATATTCACAATATATCCATATATATAAATATATATATATGCCATACATGCCAAGATATGCCAAGCATCCAAGTCATGGTACCTGTTGGCTCTCACCGTTGTGGCCTTGCTGGGCCGCTGCTGCCGCAGCTGCGCCACGCTCTCCAGCGCCGGGGCTCCAAAGGACGGGAAGTCCTGCTGCAAGTGCTGCGCGATGGCCTCGTCGTCGTCCTCCAGGAAGGACGGGGGACCTGGGTGACGCAGGAGTTGATTTAATGGGATGCCAAGAGATTTCACCAACCAAATTGGGGATTTTATGGGGATTTAAAAGATTTCACCCGTTATAGCCCTATTAGCCTCCAGTAAATTAACATAGACCCTGCCACATGGGGGTTGGAAGATAGTTTCCACCAAGAATTGGCTATTTTCATCTATTTTCAGGGCCTAGGTTAATTTGCCAGAAGGTAATTATCCCAAATATTTTAAGGCAGCCGATTCCCCCCCGAAAGCAAGCGCGATACCCAAGGCACTGTCGTTCCAAGACAGGATGGTACACAAGCGTCCATCCACCCGAGGGATGGAAAATAAGGTGAGACCCTTGGAACTCATCGCATGCACTGCCAAGGGATCTAAATTGCTGGGACATGGTCCCACCCAAACCTGGCACTGTGCTGGAACAAGGCAAAATTGGGAATGGTTGGGTAGTGTGTGGGACATTTAAGATGGGTGCGCGATTTTTTTGGGGGCGACCATAATTGGTAGATTTTCACCTGGCAGGCTCAGAAGTCATCCACCAAGCGTTTACGCTCCCATGATCTGGTACTTTCACCATTTGCAGGGGCCGTCGACGTCTGATTGTTTCCGGAAAACGTAGTTGTATAGTTTCCAGTAAATTGGCAATTTACATCAAGTTGGAATACTTATGTCACTTATGTCATCCACAGTGAACTTGCATCCTAAAATATATCTGCTGTCAACTGCTCTCAGGGATGAACATGCTTACTATATCCTGCCCCCCTTTTCATTCAAATTCAAAACAAGTTCAAAAACCATCTATGGTAGCCCCCAAAACACATAGAAAAGTAGAATCCTGCTAGATTAGTTGTCTATCTTTTGGAAGGTTGCTATACATTAAACTGGAATGATGTTTAATATGGTCGGCTCTTGTCGTTTACTTTGTGGATTGACTACATTACCACTCTCAGAAGACCCAAACACATCTAAAAGTAAAAAGACATAAAATCACACTAAAAGCACTAAAACAATTTAAAGCCGTGGTAGCAGTAACACTAAAATTTTTTAATGCTAAACGCAAATAAAACCACGCAAATGGGAGGGCTAAATCCTATTGAAATCCCATTCAGATCCCGTAAGCAACCTTCCATCAGCACCCCATTACATCTCATTAAACCCCAGTAACGTTCCATCAGCATCCCATTCACACCCCCTAACATGTTCCCCTAAAAATCCAGAAGCATCCCCTTAAAATCCTCTAAAAATCTAAAAGCAATCCCATTTACCCATTGCATCCCATTGCATCCCATTACATCCCATTACATCCCATTACCCCACCTTAAAATGTCCCTTCAAAATCCATAAGCATCCCATGAAATTCCACTACCATTTCATTAAAATCACCTAAAAAATCCGTCAACATCTCAATAATACATCCCATGAAAATCCCTTAGACATTCCATAGACATCCCATTGATACATCCCATTCAATTCCCTCAAAATCACCTCAAAATTCACAAGTCACTAACATGCCATTCGTTCCCCTCAAAAAACCATCAAATCCATCAACATCTCAACTTTGGGATACTTCCCCATACCTAGCCTTCAAAATTCTAGTCACATCCCAATTTTACCGACGCTTTCCCCGCCTTGAACTGCCCCGGCAGATCCACCGCGTCGCTTCGAAAGCCCGCCGCGGCCATGGCGCGGCGCACGGCGGAGTTCACGCCGTCCGCGCCCAGCAGGTCGTCGTAGCGGACCGCGGTGCCGGCGCTGGTGAGGCAACGACGGGAGGTAAGGTCCACCTTTTCAACCCGAAGAGTGGGGGTTAACCAGCTAAGCCAAAACAAAAGGACATTACCCATCATTATCCCATGCTTATCCCATTATCACCCCATAAATATCATGGAAAAGAAATGATAAAAACCACTAGAAACCAGGGGTGTTTCGGGCTGGTTTCTTTCGCCAACGGCTTGGTTGGCGCTGCCTCCTTTAACGCTTCTCCGAAGTGCAAGCTGAGCCTTGACCCATGCCGCTCTTGGAGGTCCTGCGATATATCTAAGCATCAAATCTTGGGTAACAATTCCCAAAACACGTTGCACATGGAAAACAAAAAGACATAGGGACATTTGATAGCCATTGAATATGGAGATTCAAGAATCAAAAGGCTTGGCCAGCAAATTTTTAGTGGAATTAGAATTCAAGCAAAGAAGCTTGAGAATCTAGTAACAACCAATCAAACATTGGAATGTAACGAACACATGTGAATTTAATGTCCAGGGAAAGCTTGGAGGAGCCCCGTGAGTTACTAAAAAAAAAGGTTTCGGGTAAATGCAAAACCTGCAGTTTCCATTCATGTATGTCTGGAAAATCTGTCATAAAGCTCCAATTCACTAGCGGATTTCATCAATTTTACTCAGCATGGCCAGCCAAAGTCTAGTCCTCCAGCAAAGCAGCGCAGAGATCGTTACGTCCAATCAGCAGTGTGGGAACGCCCCCTTCGCGATTGGCACGTAACTGCAGCTGGAAACCTGCCGCTGCACCGCCATCAAGCTATACGAACATGGCTGGTAAATCTCCAAAGTTAACTGGCATTGAAATGTTTGATTACCGAGGGGTACGTTCTTTAGCTAGTTCGCCTGTTCCGCCATGTCAACCTTGGACTACGTATGGCTATAGGAAAGTCGGGTTGGTTATGGACCCCTAAAGCAGTGACATGTTGCTATCAAACCTGGGCCGCCTGCGAACCTGTCGTTGGTCCTGGTCCCACTAAATGGCAGTAAGTAGGCATGGCAGTCCCAAAATCTCCTAAAGGATGGAAAACCGAGTGCACTGGTCGAAAGCCCCAGCCAGTTGATCGGCTCTACCCCCAACGCCGCTAAAAAACACTACCCGAAACCAGTCACAAAGAAAACTGTTCGGTTTTAGATAGCCATCGAAACATCATCATCAGGCACATGATCTCCCCACCCTTTCTGCACCTCCAAGGTGTAGGAAGAACTTGTCCGACAAGACGCCCTCCAGGGGAAGACTAAGTTGTCAAATGATTGATCTGAGATGACTTCTGCATCCCGTGCAGCCAGGTCAACCCACGAAAAGAATCCAAAAGAGCCTTCATCAGCTTCACACAGATGGATTATAGATCGATAATTCGATAGATAGACAATTAGATAGACGGATAGCTAGCTAGATAATTTAGATACTTTAGATTCGATAGATAGATGGATGGATGGCTGGATGGATAGATAGGTGAATACCTGCCACCACTTGGATGGATCACCAGGACCCAGGCCACTCCCGCACCTTCGCAGCCACGCGCTCCCACAGCCCAGGCCAGTGTTGTAAGGCGCTGCGGCCACGGATGTTGAGCCCCAGGGAATAGGCGCGAAAACCACTGATTTGCTCGCTGCGAGGGTCGCCTGCATGAGGAAAAATCAATATTCAGAAAGATCATCTGTCCCTGGGTAGATCAACATCAACGATTATAAGCTACAATCACATATACATATATATAATTAGCTATAATTAGCTATGATATAAATGTCATTAAGTGCTATGAATTAATTAAAGGACCGGATAACCCCACATGTTACCAACTTCTTTAGACTTAGACTGACCATAGAAGAGCAAGAAGGGAAGAGGAAGTATAAGAGTGATGGAGCGGTGATGGTGGGTGAGTTT
>Ga0126342_10009296_pt1 | contig 17615 bp, 21 predicted proteins | sample Cyp1metagenome_FD_92528 | JGI IMG/M metagenome (GOLD analysis project Ga0126342, IMG submission 92528) | Coral microbial communities from Lord Howe Island, Old Settlement Bay, Australia - Cyphastrea 1 metagenome | ecosystem: Host-associated > Invertebrates > Cnidaria > Coral ... | reverse complement strand
GGTCGTTTGGGTTGAATTGCCCGATCTGACCCAAAATAGGTCAATTGGCTAAAAACAGGGTCATTGACCAAAACAACCTTTTTTTTCTGCTCGTTTGCTGGTCCAGGTATATATATATATATGTATCACTGTAAATATATGTATATATATATCACTGTGTCTATATATATATATATATCACTATATGTGTATATATATAATATCTGTATATTATATATATATCACTATATACAATCTTGCTGTAGGCCTGAATATCGAGTTGGTACCCTCTCTCTCTCTCTGTGTCTCTCTCGCGCTGGGCATGATCGACTGGGTACTTGTTCATTTCTCATAGATCTTCGACTCTCGTCTTATGATACTATACATTGCGATCATATGCGATTATGATGTAGGGTAGGTACCCATATATATATATATATATATATATAGATGGGCTTGACTCAAAAATCAACTCTTTCCACCATTGAAAGCAATATAAAGTGATCTTAAGAACTGTTTCAGGCGGGTCCTTGGGGTCTTTGGTGGTGGCTCCTCCTTTTCCTTCTTGGCATCCTTGCCCTCCTTATCTTTTTTCTCGTCTGCATCTTTCATCTCCACATCTTTGCTCTCAGCTTCCTTCTTTCCCTTGGTGTCTTCGGGCATGGCACTCCCAGGCGTCCTCGCCTTGCAAAGTAACGAATTTCCACTTGAGCCTCAACGAAGAACCATCCAGGCATGATGAAAATATATCGCAATCACAAATGACCCCCATGACCCACCACATTCTGCTAGCACTTCAGTAATTACACAGAATGTTCTTGAGAAATGCGGACTCAACAGCCCAAGTAATTTAAGATGCTGCTTCACAATGGGCTGGTAAAAAAGTACAGACAGCCGGAATTAGCTGCAAGAAAGACGGTACTCAATTTTCTCAAGGTCAGCTGCAGTCTGCTGCGGGCATCAATCATGGCAGATTGGCCGACGCCATTTGGTTTTGCTATTCTATTGATTAGCCAAGACCTGAGAGTGATGGAAAAAAAAAACACAATACAACTGATAGATGGATAGATAGATAGATAGATAGGTAGATAGATAGATAGATAGACAGATAGACAGACAGACAGATAGATAGATAGATTCTATAATAGATAGATAGATAGACAGACGGTAGATAGATAGATAGGCAGATAGATAGATAGAAAAAATGGATAGCTTCTATAATAGATAGATAGACAGACAAATGGATAGAGATAGACAGACAGATAGATGGATTGATTCTACAATAGATAGATAGACAGACAGACAGATAGATAGATAGACAGACAAATAGATATATAGACAGATATATAGATAGACAAATAGACAAATAGACAGACAGATAGCTGGATAGATGGATAGATAGATAGATAGATAGACAGATAGATAGATAGACAGATAGACAAATAGACAGATAGATAGATGGACCGATAGACAGATAGATGGATAGATAGATAGATGAGACACAGATAGATGGATAAATAGATAGATAGATGAGATAGTGAGATAGAGAGATAGAGATATATAGAGAGAGAGATGTATATATATGTATATATATCTTTAGAGAGAGAGAGAAAGAGATAAAAATGAAGATAAAGATATATAATTATATAATGATAGATAATGATAGATAATGATAGATAATGATAGATAATGATAGATAGATACTGAGAGTCAAATGCTTATATTATATATAAGCACTTGACTCTTAGTGTCTATTATATAGACCATAGCTGACTGCAACCACTGCAACTTTGGCGATCTTGTCTATTGAATGATAGCCTAATGATAGCTGATAGCTATTTGTCCCAAGAAGGTGTTGTGTTTTGGAAGTCATGGGCCCAGAATGAAGATGACATGTGATAAAATAAAGCCGCGGCTCTTCCTCGTGATTCCTGAAGTCCTGAATGCATGGATGGCATGGACCCTTGGGTTCCCCACGAAGATTGGACTTTCTCGCCAAGTCCATCCACGAGCCTGATGCCGAGCTCCCGGCAGACGTCAGCCTCAAGAGAAGCAAGGCCCGGCAAAAAAAAACTCCCTTTTGGCTGCCCTTTTGTCAGAGCTAGCTTGCGGCCTTTTGTGGAATCCCGCCTCAGGCACGTTCTCGTTCCTAATGTCACCACCTGAAGCGTTGACATTCTGTTGAAATTGCCCCCCAAATCTATGGCCACATCATCATCAAAGATAGGTCCACTGAGGGGCAGGCCATTTGTAAAAATGTCCTCAACAGAATCAAAATTAAAAATGTATGCTGCTGATCATTCAACTTTTTCTGCAATCAATAAAGGCACATTTCTCCCAGTGCCATGTGCATCCAAGCATCTGGGTGAAGTATTCTCAGGGTACGGCGCACGGTCTGGTCCTAGAGACGACCAAGCTGCCAATGGCATGCCACCATTCAAGGCAATGATTATCCAAACATATCATCCAAACATTGCGGCTGTTATTAAGTTGATGCACACAGCAGTTCTCTTTCCTTCCGGAAAAAATCACAGCTTTGACAAGCAGGAGGCGCCTTATCAATGGACTCAATTGCCGCGTCTACACATGCGAGAGAACGTACCAGCTTCACTCTCTCCCTGGCAGGCCTTGGGCAGAGAATTGACAACGGCTCAGCGAAGAATGCTATCATAGGATATGCAGCTGGACATAGCTGGACCACTAGGTCTCATGCTGGTATGAGATTTTAAAACTCCTTTGAGCCGGAGATTGAGACACTGGCATGAATGGCTGCCCTTTCTTTTCAGCGGCCTTTCCAGGTCTATAGTGCAAACACAATTCTTGATCTTGCTTGGCCCCCTTGAAGGAAACATGGGAGAATCAACGGCCATCCAAAGCCTGCGTATCATTGTTGACAATCACGAGCAGCTTATCACCCAAATCCTGTCAAACTGAGGCCAGTTTTAGGCTGAAGGCCCAAAAATTGAGACTACTGCAGGGTATACACTAGGTTAGCGCAACTAGTTCTGCAACACGATGCTGCTGTTGCGCAACCCTGCAATATGACTCCACTTGGAAAACTACACACAGGAGCCGGAAGATTTAATCTTTGGACGAATGCAGTCCCGAGATCTTTCCAGGTACTCAATGTGGCCGTAGTGCAAAGGGTCGAAGTATCCCGAGGCCACAACCACCTGTTTTGTCGGTGCTGGAAGACTTGCAAATGCGATCAAAATCTGATTATATCAATTATATTCAATTATATCTGATTCCCTGGGCTACCTTCAACATCTTCAACATCAGAGCCTCTTAAGGCGATCAGCCCATCAAAAAGCGCTCCGCACCTTCTGTGACATCCAAACAATGCCTGACAAGCTTCCAATCAAGATGCCAGGATGCCAGGATGCACATGCTTTGCATTAGAAAGCACTAAAGCTTCCAGAAAACCATGGCAACGGTTCAGTCAGAAGGTGAGCCTCAGGCTTTCGCTCTCACCCCATGCCCTTTCCAAGCTTGTGCGGCCAGAATGCGCAACGCGAGCAAATAGTCTGTAATCTGTAAATGGTGCAATTCACAAATCTGACACAACAAGTCCGACAAGTTCTGGCCCCTCAAACTGCGGCCCAGGGCGATCAGATCGTGCAAAACTCTAGCTGAAGTGCAATTGGGTATCGTGACGATAAAGTAATCTTTGCCAGCATGAAACTCACCAGGAGAAAACTGCTCCTTAACCCCCTTTTGGCAACTGGAGCTGAAACGCCAGAGCTTGTGGCATCTGGGCGGTATAAACACTATGCGACAGCATGGGAAATTAAATGTACAATGAACAAGGGCCATTCACCTGCTAGGTCAAAAGCAGCGCGGGTATTGTGAATGAAATATATCACTTCACGCATGGAGCATCGGGATGCATGGGGTTGACTTTGGCCCATCTATCAGCGCACGCCTTATATATAATAAAATGAACCTATATATTTATAATTAATGTATAGTATGTTAATGCACATATATATTTATAATTATATATATATTATATATAAATTATAATGTGCTGTCCCTTCCTCAATGACTGGATGATATTCGATCTGATTCCAAAGAATCCAGAAAAGGATAGAAAAGGCAGCAACATAGGCACCTGGCTCTGGTATTTTCACTCCCGCTGACACAAGTGTCAGGCCACACGCCATCAGCATGATCTATGCCCAGTTCAACTACCTTCCCGCGTGGCATGGTTTCAACCCGTCGTCTTTGCGCTACATATGATTTGCACATTCATTTGCTCTCCTCTGAGTGGTGCGGTGGCCAAACATGATTGGTCTGATGAGGATGGGGCAAAGATATATACATATATAATTATATATATATATATACAAATGGAGGTACCCCAAACGATCCAAAATTATTCACTTTGCATTGAAACCCATGGTTTTGGGGATCCCAGTTTAAGAACCCCCATATGAAACCCTGAAAATATCAAAAAATCACAAGCCCATCCCAATACAGTAAATCCCAATGATTGCATAGCAAGGGCATCAGCTCGCAAAGAAACAACACCCGTACACTGCCGTACACATGTCAAGCATGTTTCATTCAGATTGATTATATTTGATGATTGCGCAAGAATTGCAAACATGGATTCCATGGATTCGTATTCTCCGAAGCATGGAGTTGGCTTTGCTTGTGACAGTGCAATCTCCAACGTTATGGAACTTTGATCTCAAATGCATTTTTGCACCAGTCTGACCATTCTGCACCCTTCAACGACATGGGTCTGAAACCATGCAGCGCGTCTCTACCTAACAGTCATCTGGTCATAATTGATTTCTTCGACGATCTTCTTTGGAGTACTTGGATTTAGCACCACCTTGGGACAACGCTTGCGACAACGCTTGAGACAACTCTTCGGCGTCAAAAGAGTGCAATGCGACGATTGAGGCCAAGTTCCTGACATCATTCCATTGCCTTGCAGGCACTGAGATGATTAGATTTTCAAAGCTGGCAACAGCTGAAAAACAATGTTCCATGCATGCAAAGCCTCAACTCAAGCTGATCTCTGACCAACATGACCAATGGTGGCCTGCGAACAAGCTCATTCCCAAACTTCAGGCGCAGGGGTAAGGGAAGTCGTTGATCGTCCTGTCACTTCAGGATGCCAGCTACAACCAGCCACCATGATGTCTAAAACAGCAGCGATCAGCGGGTTTTTGGATTCCTACACCGAGAGTCGGTCCTGCCGAAGTGGCGTCTCATAGTCCTCGCCAAACACAAGGTGCCAAGTGAACCTTGAGGCGGCTTGGAGCAGAGCTGCGACCACAGTGCCCGCCCCGGCAATTTACTGTCAACATCTGTAAAGATCTGCAAGCTGTTTGAAACTGTCCAGTCTTAGCAAACCACTCCATGCCATAGCAATGAGTGGAGCGCTTGACCTTGCCTGGCAAAAATGAAACACCGCGGAGCCAGGCAGTCATGGTGGATCATGATGGTGCCTGCCTGGATAGCACAAGTCGTGCTCTAGGGTTCCATCCACCAACCTCAAGGTTTCCAGGATGTGCGAGATATGATACGAGTATGCCGGAAAAAAAACAGTTCGATTTATATAGTTGGAAATGTTGGACAAAGCCAGTGTCTCCACCAGCAATTCCCACGTCAAATTCATCAAAGAAGTAGATCAAAATATAATAAAATATGTACCAAAATCACATATTCTTAATGGCCTCAGCATCCTCTGATAGAATTCAAGCGGTCGTTCTCGGACCTTGGCAGTTCTGCAACCAGGAGGCTAGCATGTCAGGCAACAGATTCCTGAATCCTCTGATATCCTGTGTATCTGTGTATCTGTAATGTTTAAGGAAGCCACCCTTGAATCCTGCACCACAAACTGTGCACAGCAATAAGGTCCGACCTCAACGGACAGCAAACCAACCAAGGATTGCGTGGAGAAGCTCTGCCACGAATTACCACGAGACTAATCAGATTCTGAAAGGAAATAAGTTTGAAATAAGCGGAGAGAATTGGACACCCAAAGTCAACTGTACGTCCTGATTGTTTTGTAAGAAGGCATCCAACAAGGAGAAACACAGACCCATTCAGGAATGTTGAATGTCGATCTGAATTCTCCCATAATCTGAAGGTCCTTAATCGACCTGTCTTTTGCGTGTGTTTGCCCCGATTACTGAAAAAGTGTTCGTTTCTGCCTGTGCCCCGGAATGCCTCAACATGATTTTCTCACCAATTTGCCAGCACCTGTGAAAATTTGGGCCCGTGACAGCTTCTCGCATCTTTTCTCCGAAAATAGCCTCGAAAGAATAGACAAAGGAATTGCCGAAAAAATCGGGATCTCACACTATTACGGCAATATCCAATATCATCCAATATATTCCAATCCCCACAGCTGCGGCAGCATGCAGCTGACATAATGAAATGATAAAATGATATCACAATGATCTGCAATGTAATGAACGTCAATTCTTGCTGAAAAACAAAAGAAAAACAACAGCAAAGCAATTCAGTAGTGTGGCCTCGTGCACTGCATTTAAGCAAGGCGTCCAGGTTCGAACATGCCTCCGATCATATGATAGCATCAGCAATCATCAACGCTCGACATGAGCAGAGGGTGACCCAAGGAATGAAAAGGCCTCATCTCATGAAAGCCATTGAAGCGTAGAGTCGTAGAGGCGTAGAGTATGAAGACCGAGCACAGCTTCAAGTCAAAGCAACAGAAAATAATGCTTCTGCACCGTTCTGCATTCTGCAGGTCTGCCTCGCCCCGTTCAACCCCAAGTAGGGCACTGCCTCAGCCGCTGTGAGGCTTGAAATGGAACGGGGCTGAATCACTCAACACATGTCAACACACTCCAACACACAACGCTCAATAGAAAAATATACTATATATATATCCAGGACCCTCCAATGATACACAAATTTTTGTACCAATGGATTTCTGCCCCTAACCTGTGATTTCTGCTCGTTTGGGAATAAATGCTCGAAAATCAAAAAAATGCTCGAATGGTTTTTGGGGATTTGTATGCCCATCCTTTCACACCACCTGCCCTGCCAACTTTACTCTTGGTGCCCGCTGCGTCCAAGTCTAGCTTTTGAGCTTGGTGAAGTACCGTTTGTACTTCAACAGGCATCTGCTGATGCATCGCCATACCACACGATTCCTAGCATTCAACCTGCGCACAATTCTGCTGCACTTCCCCACATAGTCCTCATCGGACCAACAGGCCCAACCTGGGCAGAAGTCCATGGATGATTCCATGGTCCCATCAACAACAACAAGCGCAACAACAGCGACAACCACAACAAAAACAAAAATGACCACAAAATACAAAACAAGTACAAGTACAACAACAAGAACAACTTTTATAAGTACAAGTACAAGTACAAGTACAACAACAAGAACAACATTGATAAGTACAAATACATGAACAAGGACAACAACAGGAACAACAACTATAATTATAGTGATGAACTGAACTAGTACCACAACTAGTATCACAACAAGTACACCAACCATTACAGCAACCATTACAAACGACCATATTACAATTGCAATTACATTACCTTCACAACAACAACAACAACAGCAGCAGCAGCAACAACAGCAACAACCAACAGCAACAACAGCAACAACAGCAACAACAACAACAGCAACAACAGCAATAGCAACAGCAACAACAAGCACGACGACAATGACAACAACAAGGACAACCACAAAAAAATGCTATGGCTAATGGCTGGGACAAAGGGGATTGAGTACTTTGCCATCCTCACCGCACAGTTGGGCTTGTAGCTCCATTTGTCGCCTGAAATGGGCTCCAGGCCTAAAGAAAGAAAGAACCTTATGAGGAGCCATTGCTTCAAAAAAATACATTAGTCAAAAACCAGTTGTTTATGTGCTGTTAAGTCTCGGGGTGTGGGTGAAAAGATGCAGCTTTGGTCTCAATCGGAACAATGCCCACTTGCGATCCGAGCAGGAAGCTGCAAGGCATCCATAACCTTCCTTGGTAGAAATCACTAGGTTAGGGGCAGAAATCAATTGGTACAAACAGTTGTGTATCATTGGAGGGCCTCTTAGGTATATAATTACACATGTCCTAGTCTATAGAGGATAATGGATTTCATTCCACAAGCTAACCCCTGTGACAAATCCACGTGCAATCCAAAGATCGGAGTTGTTGTATGCACAGGCCAAAATCCCCAGAGCATCTTGTACATTGACCCAGATGCCTTCCCTGTAAAGTCGGGAAAAGAAATGGTTTGCACTGTCCAGAGTCCATAGGATGAGCTCGAAAAGGTCAAGGTCACTGGCATCCTTGGTCAACCATATAAATTATATATTATATAATGGTGGTGGTTAATATAGGTTTAATATACCCATAACCCTATTTATTAATGTTTACTTGTGGGTCTTAATATGTTACAGGGCAGTGGCACTTTTACCATTGGTGGGTTATCATGTGCAATACCCAGGCCACAAATCAATATGTTTTTGGAGTGAAGACTAGATCTAAAACCTGGTTGATTTGGCAATGAAAACGATCCGTAATGGGTATTTTTAATCCATAAAAATCTGGACCCTAGCTCATATAGTTATCAATAGTCAAATAGAACCCCCATGGTCTTGTGGTAGGGCCTACCCCAAAATTTCAACATATGTTAATTGCCAATCTACCACAGCATGAGGGCCAGCTTGGTGCATTTCAAATGCCAGCCACTTGCACAGCAGCGCGGTATCGTGTGCACGACCAGTGCCTGTCGGGAAATCGTATTTCCTGGGAGGCCGGGCAGCCGGGTGGCACATGGGAAAGGATGGGTGATTTGCTCTTATATACATGCACATATCCTAATCATACATTACCCCAAAAAATGAGCACTAGCTAAAACAAGCATCGTTTTCACGTGGAACTTTTTCAGCTCAAAGGATTTGACAGATGATGTCTTCTGGTTCAAACTGCACCATGTATCAAATTTGTCGTAGGCAGCATCTAAGCTTGATTGACGTAGCTTTCCATCAGTGACATCATCACAAAAAAGACCCATGCGACAGGCAGCCAATAAACCACTTGATGCAAGGTCCCCACCAATCCCAAGATTGAAGCAATGCATCAAGTCAGGGCGAATGCATTCAGGAGTGTCACACCCAGGGATCCATCTCAATGGTGAAAATTTGTTCTTCTTGAATGGGCAGGGATTTCGACCAGACCACGAGCGAACTTGTCCTTCAGGAGTTGTATCCCACCATTCCTGTTAGGTTTAGAATTTAGGGATAAAAAGCAATGGTTTTTGTTATGCACCCTAAATCTTAGTGAGACATATTCCAGAAAATTATGATAAAAACAAATAGGGAACTCTTCCAGGACAAAGGTGACACACACGTGTTGACCGGAAACCACTTGATAGGTGAAAACTCTTGCGGACCCAAGGCCAATCCCCTTTGCATCCAACAATTGCAGCATAGAAGGTGGTCTCCATGTCATTCACCTCAGTAGCACATTAGTTGGTTCAGGATCAGGTTTGGGTATCATAAAACATACATATATAAAAGAGTTTATAGGGGTTTCAAAAAATACTGTATGTTTTTTGCCATTGAACCTTGACAGATACCCCATGATGAAATAGGTCCCCCATGTCATCAGCCAAGCACTGGTGCAGAGCATCAATAGTGGCATCATCTTTCGCATACCAAGTAGAAGGTACCACCGTATACAGAAGTCTGGTGGTGAAGGAATGCCTAGGATCAAACCCATCAGGTTTTGGGGCACGGTATAGGGGTAAAATTAAAACAACACCATAACCATTATAGTTCGGGGTGACTCAAACTTGATATTATATTGCAAGTGGCTTGGTGGAGTTCAAGCATGTCGGGCCAGTGTAGGGAATGACAAGTTGGCAGGACAAAATTAGAACTGGTTCTTTTCCAAGGCCACGACCTTCATCTCCATGATATGCTATCGGAATTGTACGGGCTTGTTCACCAGGGGACCGCTGATAGATGGGATGATCACCTTGTACTGATCTGAAGTTCTGCCAAAATTGCAGCAACATAGCTTCAGTTTCCTTCAGCCCTTTGGCAGAGCTAGGGTCATGTCCACCCAAAACAAACTTGGGGCATTCCTGAAGAATCCCTTTCATCCAGCTAGACATGTAGATGCATGGATATGGTTCCAAGCGCTCCTTGGAAAACCTTCTCCCATGCCGAGCAAGCCTAACTTTCCTTCTAACTGGAATCTGTGGCGTGGATACCTTCACATTGAAAAGCTTCCCATCACGCTCCAAGAACCGGTGGAAATCACGGGCTGCATTTTTGCCAGACTTCCCTGTTTTGGATGCCCTGAACCGGGCCAATTTGTTGATCTCTGGGTCAGTAACACCTTCAGGGAAAAGAACAAACATATAATATCTAGATCATTTACAATCATTTATATATAGATCATATAGCATATAACTTTATCCTTCCACATGTGTGATTACATCCCATAAGCCCATGTATTAAAAGCAATCACATCCCGTTTGTTGTTTGGAACCATTTCTGCACCTAACTTCTTGTTCTTCTTGGCCACACGAGCCGCCAACCGTATCACGCCAGATGCTGAAGCAACCTGGGCAGAGAGCAGGCCAGGCAAATTGATGTGCCTGGAAAAGGGTGATTGTATGATATTGTATGTTGCATCATGTGGACATTGGATACAATTCAACTAGGTAACCCCGAGCTCTGCATCTTCAAGCAAGGTGTCTGCAATATCGCCACTTGATGAATCATCCCCTGCCAACAGCAAGCACATGCATGTTGGGATGAATTTTGCTCAGGGGAAAGTGTAATATGGAGAATCAATGATCCGGTCCTTTCAACAAAATGCCAAGTAAAAGATTCCCATCATGCATGCATGAAATACCATTAGGATGTTTGAAAAAAATGCATGCACTGATTCTGGCAGGCCTTCGTTGCAATTGGAATCGTGTTCCAAACCTGCGCCGGGAGGCAAGGACAGGGAAAGAAAGGATATGTTTGGCATAGCAGTGGCCATGTGGCCAAATTTTGGACGACCACTAGTTTCCCATTTTCCCAAAGGCATCACCCCAAAGTCTCAGTCGATCAAATGAAGTGTTTACGGAACACTTCTACGTGGCAATTGGTGACTGGAACTTAGCCAACACCCAAAACATATCTAGAAAACATCCAAAGCTCTACTTCTTGGTCTTTCGAGCTTTGGACTTCGAGCCACCAGATGGCTTCTTGGGTTTCTCAGCCTTCTCATGAGGCTTCTCACTCTTAGACTTGCCCGACCCTGGTTCACGGGGCGTCTTGCCCTTCACACTGGGATTCGAACTGCCAGCCTTGATGTTCCTCAGAGTTGGGCTTGTGAAGGTGCTGGACATAAATTACTACCAAACAGCACTGTCATATTTCCATTTTTTTGAGAAGAGGATCTTGCTGCGAACCAAGAAATTGTTCATGGTGACGTCGGTTTTGGTACAGGTCGCAAACAGCTCCATGATATCTTTCTTCTTGGAGTCCAACGAACTGGCCAAGTAAAATACAACTTAGTCATGGGCCCAATCCCAAAACAAATTGATTAGATGATTGAAATGTATAAACATGGAGTAACAAGGATCACACCTTGTATCGCTTGCAGCTAGGTAATCAGCTTCCTTGTCGCACAGGTCCTTGTACTTCTCGTTCAACGTCTTGATCAGGCCAGCAATTGACCCTGCCATCCTGGGCCCCAAGCATAAGACCACATGGTTGATCATGGTTGTAAGTTATATGTTTGGGATGTTATATAATATATATATATATATATATCGATCATATGTTATATTACATGACATGATCTATATGTTAACAATATTATATGACATATGTATATATGTTTTAAATGTTACATCCAGGCCTGGAGGTTTGGATCATATGAATCCAAGAAACTCTGTTGCCCGTGGGATGTTCATGTTCTCCAATTTCTCCTGCCACAAGCAAAAGTAGTAAATTGCCTCCAAATGTTAATGTTTGCCATACATTCACTTTGATTGAGCAATGATGCAAATGGCAAATGGCATATGTAAAATGGCCACATTCTCGAGTCCTGTTGAACCACTGCATTATCAATCTTGACACCCAAGCACTTGATGAAAGTAGGAAGGATCGAGAAAGGCGACTGATTCTTCTGGAGAGTTGGGAACACCAACTGCCTAAGATCTCAGATGCTGATTCACAAGCACTACCATGACCCAAAATTGAAATTGAGGTGTGTTGAACATTAAGTACGTTCTAGCCACTGCTTGCCACCTCCGCTGGAGGCAGCCACTGCTGCAGCAGTAGCCTCTTTGACTGCTTGCTCAGAATCATCTCGGGAAGTTGATGGAGGCTGGGCCGGAAAGTCGGCATCAGGGATGAGGTCTGAGTTCATCAGAACTCCATCAGGGTCCTACACATAAGTTGCAACTGCTTCCCAGCTATTATTGTTTAACCCATAGTGTGAAATGAACACATGCAGTTAATAAAGTGTGCAGCCCATATCCTCACACTCAGCTGAGCCGGTCAGGGTCATCATCTCACCACTTTCATTTTTGGAATCAAAGCTCTCTTCGAGCACAAGCTTGGCCTCTTCTTCACCATGCACCAAGTTCTTCCGGATTAGATTTCTAGCTGCTGCCCACCTCCAAGAAGAATCCACCATGCTCCTAAGGGCATTCCGTATATGAAAAGGTTACCCACTGTTTAACAGCAAGTGCATGTAGAGTTGATTATTGTGATCTATATATAATTGCCATCAAATTTCTTCGAGTAGTTGCAAATATCCACCAAGTAGGCTTTGGTGACCCACTTCCCTGACTTTCCATCAGATTGGACACGTTTGCTCCACTTGGAAAGTTCAACCTCCACCTGTTGAAAATTTCCGTGTTTCTGAAGTAGTTCTCGAAGCTTCTCACCTGAAGCAAGCAAGGCTGCAGGTACAGATTAGTAACTCTGTTATTGAATGTTATGAGAGGTTGTGGCATGTGGGACTACTTAGGCCAAAGGACGACCCGTCTCAGACTTGAAAAGATCCATGCGTGCCTTTGATGCGGTGATTTTCTTCTTGATCTTCGGGTCGCAATGTCGACGCATCCTGAGGAATATATACATGTATATAATATAATATATCCCATAACAAAAAACTCAAGCAGTGTTGTTGCATACTAGGCTCTGATGGTAGTATTTGTCAAACTTGACGGACTTGACAGGAATTGATCCATTGGTCGCCGAGGATGTTGGACATGTGGAACCAGGAGAGTAACCCATAGGAATCTCATCCTCTGGTAATTCTACGTCATCCCCTTCACACTCACCATTGGGGGAATCAACCTTCTCCCCCACAGACTCTGTCGCACCCTGCCCCTGGCCATTGCCCTCGGACACTGTGCCAGGCTGGCCCTTTCCCTCAGGCACTTTGCCAGGGCTAGGAGCCCCAGAGGAGACAACATCAGTGGCTGGCACACTGTCAGGTTTCTTTTTAGCATAGTGTTCTTCAACCCTCCAAAACGACTCAACTTGTTGCTCATCAAGGGATTCCCCACGACCCTCACCAGGAAGTGTTGATGCTGAAGCCAACCGTTTCCTCCTGTGACCAGCCACAAATTGGCCAGTGCTAGACGCCATCACTGGAGCACCTGTCACAAGCTGGTGTTGTTAAAAGAACTTTGAAGGATCCCACAAATTTTGATATTATATAGAGGTTACACTCATATGTGCATATGTATAATATGCATATATATCGATTCTATAAGATACTATTTATAGCTAGTAGATCATATTGCATGTAAAGCCATGGATTCCTGGTCAATTACAGCATTGCCTGGGACATCCAGTGGCTTTGGAACCGATGCCGAGGACAGCTTGGTTTGCATTGCCGCAATCCTGGCTTTGGATGCCTCAGGAGCCCAACATGGGGGTGCAGATGGGAAAAAATAATAACCACACAAACATGTTGACCAGTATCCACCAGCACTACATAAACTTATGATCAGCTTGGGAACTGCTATCTTTGCCGCAAGGTCCATGTTCTGAGCAGACTTCTCATGTAGGGTGGTCATTGCAATACCCTCAACTAAAGTAGCACAAGAGGTCGTAGGCACTGACATGCTGCTTGACCCAGACTGCATTCTATATATAATTAGATGCAACTGTGGGCAAACCCTATGTGACTGCAAAAATGGTTTGGTACACTTTTTGAATTTGCGGCTTTTTGCACTTTTTTGCGCCGATTTGCGGCTTTTTTGCACGAATTTGCGCTCGAGATTTTCTCCACTTTTAGCTTAATTGGGCCTAAGAACCCAACAGCTTTAGCAACCCTGATTTTCAGGTTAAGACATCCGAATTAGACGCAGGAGCTGTTGTATTCCTCCCTTTCCGTGTCTGTGACACAAACCTCAGCTTTAGAGTGTTGAATGGCTGTTTCCGTTCACATCTGTAGATAAGTGCCATTTGCATTTGACAATGTTCGACCATGTTCCAGTGCTACCAAATAGCTATAGCAGTGAGCTGCTTGTCAAACTCAGCCATGGTGGTCACCCATGAATCCGGAATCTTGACGTGATGGTTGTTGTAGAGATATTTCCATACTTCACACATGGATGCATCAATCCATGGGTCTGACAAGTCCATTTTATCAAACAACTGTCGGTCCGTCAACTTCGGGTCAACAAATTGCTTATGCCTCAAGTGCCCTTGAAGTCCTCTTCTACCCTCGAAGCACTCCAGAAGCCGCTGTGCAAACCCTTCAGGATAACACCTCGGGAATGTGCAAAGCATGGACCCCTGGCTTGAGATGGGCTTTGGTGTGGTTTGGAGAAGAAAGGGTTGAGAATAGAAAAGCTAAGTCCTAGACGCCGAAAGTTTGAGACCAGATGTCCCGGTGAATTTTTGAACACCAGACTTGTTGACATAGCGACCTGAGATACCATATTCTACAAAGATTTGCCATGTAAAAAGGTGATTTAAGATATGACATATGAACTGTTTCAACTCAGCTTTTCACGGGTTGTCTCCAGTCTCTTGTGCTTGTCTTTGAACTCTTTCTTAAGAGGCCCAACGTTGAGACCAGCTATCCAAGATCCATTTGAATAGGCATCCGTTGGCTTGCTCGATGGAGAACCAAGTAGCATCATCCAGAATCGTGTTTGATATACCTCACAACCATGCTATACAAAATTGCAATGGTCAGTTGAGGGATGTTAAGGGAGATATTGAACTTATATGTTGAAGGGCCCCCAAGCAGATGAAAAGCTATACCCCCAAAGTTGTCACTTGTTTCTTTGGGGAACACTCGTGGCAGAAATTCAAAAAAAACAATTTCATCTAGAAGACGTAGACAACACGGTTTGCGAACCTTTCCCACCGATGATGCTTTTTCAGCAACGACCCAGCAGGCTGCTCCACTACAAAGTAGGAGTGCATGGCTAAGATGACATAGCCAAGCAAAACTATCCTGGGTCAGGGGGCGATGCAGTTTGTCCAGATGGGGGTAGAGATGGACGGGATAATGCATATATGACACATATAATAACTATTATATATACATATATCGATCCATATTATTATACACACCATATTAAGCCATGTTTCCGACTAACTGTCATCTCAGCATTTGCCACAAAGGCTAGATGCAAGGCGCCAAAGATATTACAATAACTTCTCATAGAGGTAGCTCGGGCCGGCAATCCCCACGACCCACACTCTGGACCCATCAAGTTCACAGACTCTGGGTATTCGCATAGGATGGCCCAGACTACCAACCTGAGCTAACCACTGGAACATTTATTGATCAAACTTGAACACATGCCCATTGGTACATAAGAGTCTCACATCAAAATGCCCCAAGAAACAGCCACCCAGGAGGTGATAGGAAGTCCATGGTCCTTTTCCCTTTGCAGTACATCTCATCGATGGTAGCACAGCTGTAGCCACGAGAACTCCTGAGCATGCCAAGGCGAAGGCCCATGAGCAGGGTGCCCCAGAGCAATACCCATGAATTGGCATAAAATGGGGGACCCAATATAACACCCCAGGGATTTTAATATAAATAAGGCACCACATATTACCCATGAGCTGGTATAAAGAGGTGGCCCAAAATAATAGCAATGTATTAGGAACATAATGGCCCAAATGACAACCCATGAACGAACAGAGATTTATGATATGCTAATGAAAGGAGGAGCTAATGGACCCCAAAATATACGTATAGTCCGTATAATCTAGATTATTAATTGGTTCAACAAGCTGCCAGACTTTTGAGGCGGCAGCACCACCAGCAAACAAATCCAGTAGGTGGAACCGCGGCTGAATTGGTGGCAGGTTCGAAGACCACTTCAGCAGTAGCACCGCTGCCACAAGGATCTGAGCACCAGGTATGGGTCCAACATGAAAATTATATTTTTTTTTAAACAGCAGCAGCTGATTCAAAAGAAAACCGGCCTTAGGAGCATCCACATGGGCCAAGTTCACCACAATCGATTCATCCATTGGGACCCGTGGAGCTGATCGTACCAAAACACTGCAGCACATCATAGAAATTCTTTTACAAATATAGGGTGCTCGGGGTATTGCACACATGTATCACCATATGGTATTTTTTCCAAACCATTTGGAGGTTCCATTTTTTTGGACAGACCCAGATCAGGTTCAATAAAACAATTTAATGGCCTAGCTTGTGCAACTTGAGCACGGCTGAGGTGGGGAACCGCCTCCCGCACTGGCTGCACGCAAAGCCCATCCCTCAGCAAGGGGCATACCTGCGCTGGGGCAGCATCAAAGGATTAATGTAAATTTACCTGGGACGATTTTAATGAGGACACCCATGCAGATCGATCTATTTTTTTGATCTCGAACCTTTGAAGCCCCTACAGATCATCACATGGTCCGACAGTTGCCATAGCATATGAAAAGGCTGCTGTGCACAAATCATGCCTTTGGCACCATTCACGTGAATACTGTACCCCAAACCCATATGTATTGGCTATCACTTCAGAAAGCCAGCGAACACGACAAAGCATCGATCGAATGGATGCCATAGAAAACCTTGATCACTTGCAGGACTTGTAAGCCTTAGATTTTTGGTGCTGCACGTGGGGCCAGGATATTATATTTCCTGTGGGGCCAGGGTACCTACCCATATTTCCCATAAATGTGTATATCATATTATATAGGGTATTTCACTGATAACAGGCATATAATTGAGGTGGAAATGTTGATGCATTTAATTATCCAAAATAATTATATTACATACTATAACTGATCAAGCCAGGAAACCTCACGTCCCTTCTCCTTGGCCTGTTCCTCAGTCAAGCCTTGCTCGAGGGCCTTCTTTCTCGCAGCGCAATAAGCCGATGACTTCCGGCTTCTCTCTGCCATCCTTTCCTTGACGGCTTTCCCCTTCTCCCCATCCAAATCTTCATCATCCTTTTTCTCACCTTCTTCAGCGGCCTTTCTCTTCTTCCTGGTCTTGGTCTTGGGAATCTCGGAATCCTCAGTCTTGGGAATCTCGGAATCCTCAGTCTTGGGAATCTCGGAATCCTCAGTGGTCTTCTTCTTCCTGGTCTTGGGAATCTCGGAATCCTCAGTGGTCTTCTTCTTCCTGGTCTTGGGAATCTCGGAATCCTCAGTGGTCTTCTTCTTC
>Ga0126342_10009295_pt1 | contig 17616 bp, 14 predicted proteins | sample Cyp1metagenome_FD_92528 | JGI IMG/M metagenome (GOLD analysis project Ga0126342, IMG submission 92528) | Coral microbial communities from Lord Howe Island, Old Settlement Bay, Australia - Cyphastrea 1 metagenome | ecosystem: Host-associated > Invertebrates > Cnidaria > Coral ... | reverse complement strand
CGCCGCTTTAGCGAGCCTACTTTTCGACCCTCCGGAGCCACAAATCATTGGAAAAACACAGTGCTTCGCGACTTTCCTACCTTTTCGCGCATCTGCATCTTCTTTCTTCTGACTCTTTCTCTTGTACTCTTCTCTCTTCTAATCTTTCTCTTCTCTCTGCCTCTGCCCTGCTCTGCTTTTCATCTGTCCATATTGTCGGAAGTTTGACTTCTAAACTTCCTTCGATCATTTGCTAGCAAAAAATACTTTGTATTGATTCAATCCCCGACTATCCTCAGTTTGTTGGCTCTGATTGGGTTGGTCCAGAAAAAGGAAAATCCGGTCCTTTAAGACAATTTTCCTCCCATTTCCGCACGAATGTATTTGCAATTTTTGATGATATTATATATATATGTATGTTCTCATATCCCACTCCCTCCCCCCAAAAATGGGTCTTACATTCCCGATACCTTTGATATTACCATTCCAAATGGTCATAGACAACCAAAAATTTAGGTGTTTCAATGGTAAATTGGTTTCACATTAGGTCATCCCCAAATCATCGATCGGTGTTCTATCCTGGCTGTTTCGTTTCCGCAACATTTTCCCATCAAAAACACCATGAACTTCCCTGACATTTCTGGTGGTTGCTGGATATCGCCGCGGTACCTTGAGGCTTTCCCGTCTCATCACGGGCCTTAGACACGGCTTTTGGGTGCAAGACTGGGGTGAATTTTCTGAGTCACCCCAGATGACTTTTCTGAGTAACCAATGGAATAGTGGATTAAAAAATACCCACATGCCATATGACCGTAGGTAAATGGGTTAATGTAACTATAGATCCCTGCCAAAAATATGGTAATTAAGCTGGAATCATGCACATTTCTGGTGTTTAAGCCATGGGAATGGGAGCAAACGTGGTAACTACTTGGAGGACCAGGACCTCTCAGAGTTAAAATATCGCTGCCAAGGCACCCCAGGGCTTCATCTTCTGCGTGAGCACCTCAAGGTGACCCGTCGCCCGGGTCTACAATGGGATACCATGGGATAACCCGTGAAAAATGGTTGGAAAATAGGGAACATATGGGAAATGGATGTTGAACCATGAAATTTGTGTGGACTCTGCCCAGTTGTAGATAGGTTTGGTTTTCTACTTGTTGAGTTCCAACAAAAATGGATAGAACCCTTTGGTAAACAAACGTAGCAACTAGAATCCTGATGGTTTTCTCAATCAATGGGCAGTTGCTATTGATTTTCCAACCATCTTTGATGTCGAGGATCAATTATCCGACGCGGATTTGATGTGTTCTGACTTGGGCACGTTCAAACTGAGGCTTAGCCATTATTCCCCCAAAAGTGTGGCCACACTGAAGGGGTTCTTACGGTTAGGGTTAAAGCCGGGTGTTCAGTCGAGGTGGTATCATACGCGCGCAGGGTTTCGGATGACCCTTACAGCACAAAAGTGTCCTCATCTTCTGTTTTCAAGGACGTCTCGCACGAAACGATGGCCCGCAGCATTTTTCCTGTAAATTTCCGCATAAAATGGCTCTTGTGACGTGTCCATGTGCATTTCGACTAGGCAAGCTCGCGCAAAACGAGAAATATCGTACAGACATCTTGCCAAGAGACCTCTTATAGGGAGTTTGAACAGAGATCTTGCCAAGAGACCTCTTGCAGAGCTCTTGTTCAGAAATCTTAAAGAGATCTCACAGAGCCTCTTATAGAGATCTTGAACAGAGATCTTGCCAGGACACCTGTTATGGGAGACCTTGTACAGAGACTTTGCATAGATCTTGCCAAGAGAGCTTTTATAGAGAGCTTGTCAGGGATCTCTTAAAGAGATCTTGCACAGACTCTTGTCCAGGAGGTCTTGCCAAGGCCTTTCGACGACTGCAGCGACTCTGAAAAAAGGTCTTGCTGCTGTCTTTTGACCTTGACACTCCGTTTTCCTCTATAGGCACACTTCTCTTTCTCCTGTTCCAATTCTTCTTCAACTCCTTCCTGCACACTGTTTGGGGTTTCTTGCCGGGATAATTTGTTCAAAAAAGGACATGTCTTTCATGAGTCCAATTCTGTTTGGCGTTGATGTACCGTTGCTGATTGGAAAAGGAAAGGTTCACAAATGCATAAGTCGAACTGATGATCTACTCAGCAAGCCCCTCTAGGATGTCAATCAAAGAATCTCTGCTCTCTCCTAGATATGGCTGTGTGAGTGTTTAAAAATGGGATTCCAAAGAAGGACATTTGATAGAGAAATATAGGGAATTCCTGTGGATGGTTGCGAAATCCTGCACCAGTTCATAGGTGGTTTATCCCACTATTTCTAGATTTTCTATCATCCCAGGTGGTGCAGGATTTCGCAACCATCATGGGGAATTATGGTGATGGATACCGACGCCGGACACCCTGGGAGATTGCGGAGATCCCATCAACCAGGATTCAAATCTCTCTGGGTTCGGTGGTCGTTTCCATGATATTCCCGGTATTTTGATGGGGAACATCCCATGGAAGACCTGGCTGAATCACCCATAGTCAGTTTGGTGTTTAAACCCACATTCAAAAAATTTGGTTGAATGTTATGGCAGATATTCAAACCATGATATTTCAATGTGGGAATTTAGCCATTCCCAAAAAACTAAGGTTTTTTTTCTTGTGATTTTGACTGGTTGCAGTTTCCCATTCAAAAAACCCACGGGTTTGACACGGCTCAAGCGGCTATGTATGCTACTGCTCCAACATCTTTCAAGCAACCTCAGAAGCCGCCACAAATTTCTGCCAGAGGTGACCTATTTATGGCTATAACTACGGTGAGCTAAACCCTGTAAGTTGGGAGAGAGAGATATATACATACATATATAAATATGGCCCCCTATAATTAGGGTTCTTTTTCAAAACTTGGATTGCTGCATGAATGTTGCCCAGAAACATGTCTTGCTTTCTTAGAACAACACGTTCTTTTTCAATATAGCAGGGTTTATCAACACATATATGTTCCCATATGCATTAGTTATGGTAACCTTTTGAGACGTGCAGGGGAATGATCACCCTCTATGACCTAATACCGACATGCATATAGAACTTATAGAACACAAATTACATACATACATTACATCACATTCCATTGCTCAATCCAATTGAGCAAAGCACTCTCAACCATCTCTGCCTGGAAGTTTATGGCGACAGTTGGCATTGGACTTTCCATATCTTATACATCTCATTTCCAGACAACTACCAGTACGCAACGCACTATTTGAAGGTTTTCGGTGCACCCACTTTGCCGGAGCCATACGCAACCCGTGCGGATTGACACGGCACTGATTAGCCCAGAAATTGACACATGGTTAACAATAGCTGACATTCTCAGATTGGAATCTATGTCAATGTGGGTAAAACAACGTCATTTTTACCACCCATGACTTCCTGGAAATGGTGTTTACCCCCACCGACATAAAAATGGATGGCACTTGGGGATGGTGGCTGGTGGTTTATGGCATGATTTTACCTACATTAACTATGTTGATTGATGAAAAACCATACCAGTAGTTTGCGAACTGGAAAATCCCCATGTTTTTCATGGGTAAATCAACGATTTCAATGGGACATCACCATGTTGAATGGGTAAATCACCATGTTTAATGGGAAAATCACGATGTTTAATGGGAAAATCACCTATTTTTTTTGAGTCACACTCAAGTTGAGCATTCCAAGCCGCCGGGAACACGCTTAATAACGGACGCCAGGGGATGAAATCACAGGGACAACCCTCATTCCAGGGTTTTCTCGAAAGTTTCTCTGAACAAAGTGATGCTGTGATGTTGTTGTTGATGATGATGGTGATGGTGGTTGAAGGTTGATGGTGATGATGTTGATGATGATGTTGTTGTTGATGATGAGTATGATGATGAGTATGATGAGGATGCTGATTTTACACGAACAGCTTCTAGAGACGGATGCTTTTACTCAAAGGCTTTTACTCAAAGGCTTTTATACACTGATTCTTTTACACACAGGTGCCTGTACACACGAAAACTTTTAGACACAGGTGCCTTGACACATGTAAAGCTTTTGTACACAGATGTCTTTACGTGCAGAAGCTTGTACACCTCTTATAGACAGATGCTTCTACACAGATGCTTTTACGCATACGTGCCTCTACATACGAAGCGCCTTTACATAGAGAACACTGTTACACAAAGAAGAGCTTTACACACACAGAAGCTCTTACATGCAGATGCTGCACAAAAATCGGATACTACAGAAAAATCGCAATTCTATATCAGTTTTTGACGCGCGGCAGGCTTTTTGTGCGGAAGGGTTCTTACAATACAAGTTTGGCGCAAGGAGCTAATTTCACCTGTTGTTGAAGATCGAGTGCGAGACGGGTGCGTCTATTGCCTAAGAGTAGTTTAAAAGACTTGAGGGTGTTTTCAGGACCTACACACCTGCATCTATACAAATGCCTATGTGTATGTACAGTTGTAGGTGTCCTTTACAGCTGCATCTACACATCTGCAAATATAAAACTGTAGGTGTCTTTTACAACTGCATGTGCACACCTGTATTTATAAAGTTGTCTATATGTTTTTCACGAAGTTGTAGAGATGTTGTTAATTATATTGTGATAATAATGTGATGACAATGTAGACATTGTAGATATGTTGATGATGATGATGTTGATGATGAGGATGAGGATGATATATGTTCAAAACCGCTGTTTGGAAGGAACCCTTCGCAGGTGCTTTCGGGAGATCCCAACTTTCAGCGATTGAAAGTGGGCGAAGAGTCATGGCATGTCATGGTTTCCCTTAGATACCCCACTCAAGAGCGGTTACTAATCTCACACAATGCCAATCCTGGATCAATCAACTCTGCGATTGATTGAAATTTCTCAGCCCCCAAGTAGTGATGGTATCTATGGGGTAAGCCTCCCAATTAAACCACCAGCCTACGGCCAGACATCAATCCATTAAGGCTTACCGTTGATCATTCGCCAGTTGCTCCGATTTGATCATAGTGAAAAACCATAGTTTTTGATATAGAATGGACTATAGAATGGACTATAGGTTGGACTATGAATAGCCTATGCAAAACATATATAGAATATAGAATGATATAGAATGATATAGAATGATATAGAATGATATAGAATGATATAGAATGATATAGAATGTTTAATCCCATGCAACAAAAAAAACCTATAAATAGCCCAATAGGTGGTGGGTAAACTTATCCATTGGGGATTGTCAGTTCCGAGTAAAACAAAAAATCCTGGAGAGATTTAATCTGGGAGCACATCACTGACATCTGAGCAAACACTGCCACCATAGTCATGGCCATAGTTACCAATTATAGTGTATTTCAAATAAAATGGAATATGAAATCTTGAATATATGTGTATATGTATATATACATATGTATATATATATATATACATATATATATATATATGTATACATATGTATATATATATATATGTATATGTGAGTTATGACCACCCATGTCAATCTGGAATATCCGGACGGTTGTTGGACCTACAAATCAGGCTCATTCACCATGTCTGGGGCCACGCACCGCGAGTGCACGAGCACTGCAAAGCGCCTGATCCAGGAAAACACCAGATCCTGTAGCAACCCTTAGTGATGGTTAAACAGAGATGAACTATTTTTATGTTAGTTAGTAGATCATCTAACCATAGTTAAACATAGATGTAGATCTACCATTATTATGTTATTAGTGATGGGTATTCATAATTCTAACCATAATAATGGTAGATACTATAGGAAACTAATAGATCTAAACAGGAGTGAAACTAATAATGAACAGTGGCAAAGATCTATTAGTTTCACTCCTTACTCATGGATTATCATCCAAAAAACAGATTGGGTAGTACAACCCAATCTGTAAAAATATATATATATATATATATCAAGCAACGTCAAGATTTTAGAAGCTGCTCACATGAACATGATGCATATGGGTATTGAACCAACAAGCAGTGATGTAACCAACCAAAAGACGGTTGGTTTAACCATTAAAAAAGTAAGATGCAAAAAAGAACAACTTGAATGCAACTAAGATATACTAAAACTGCAAAAATAGTGGTGAATTGACCCTGTTCCATCTGGGCTTGCTACGATTAAGGCATCGAATGGTTTAATTGGGGATCCTCCATGTCCCCATGCTTCAAGTCACATTCTATTGGTGGAAGCCGGCCATAGCTTTGACAATCCCAAAAGCCCAAGTTTTCGGCTTCTGTGTACTCTCTGGTCAAACATAGCGGAAAAATCCCCCTCATTTCTACATGAATTTTCCATTAAAAGCTTCATATGGTGGCTTTTCCCAGCCGTGTTTCGTCGGTTTCCTTGGAAGTTGCAGTGGCTATGTGGCTATGACTTGGAGCCTTGGAGCATCGCACCGTTTTCACACAAAACCATTCATTCATATCAAGTTGGTTATATATATTATATATAATATATATATATATATATATCTACCCCATAATATGTATTACAAAATATTTTATAAATCTAGTCATGAGCCCAGGCATAACTATCCCATGAAAGATTCACAGCACATGAACATATTCCGTAAAATCTCCCATTGACTAATGGGTTGGATCCACAGTCGTCACCATAGCTTTCAATACCAAAATCATCAAAATTTTGGATAACTGGGTGTCCCCATCACTTAGGAAATCCCCCAAATATTTTTCAGTTTTCTCAAGGACCTGACCAATTCTCACCTCGGGCGCTGCAGAGCTGAAGCCCTTTTTCGGCGAACCAGGCAACGGAGGGTTTTCGACGAGCGAAGCTCGCTCCGCCCTGACCGATCCAGGCAACGGCATGTCACTTGGAAACCATGGGAATATCATGGAGATATCATGGGGATATTTCTGGGTTGACTATGGTTTATGGCAAGCATTCCTAATGCTTAGCTAAGTTGGTGCAGGGTTAACTAGAGGCACCACCTTCTAGGGGTTTCACTTGGAGACAGGGGTAAACAATGGGAATACAATGTGATAGCCAGTTTGATATGAAATATAGGGATGCCGGTGGATTTGCTCAATGGTCAACGGGAATTTGAATGGGAACATGCAGGGAAAATTATGATTGTGGGAAAATATTGCGGACATATCGGAAACGCATGGGTAACATGACGACGATCTATTGGATTTTAGAGCTGACGCTCATCGTCGGCGATCCACAACCGGTGGTGGCAGTATAGCATGATACATCAGATTTCTGCACCCAACATGTCCCACCATGTTTTTTTTTTCGGCATATCTTGATATAGGATGTAACAGCCTCAAAGGTGACCAATTTTTGGCAGCTTCCCCAGGACACCTTGAGAGTTGGGGATGGAAAAAACAGCGGGCTGTTGGTGAAACATGCCACATGTTTCTAGAAACACTCATGTAGACCAGGTATCCAATTATACTCCAATTATTTTCTAATTTATTGTTGGCATATCCCGGGCAGCATGACCTGTTAAAACCTCTGAATCTGCCATTTGTCTTTTAATCATCCATGAAATCCGGTGAATTACTGAATTACGCCATCTCCAAAAAGACAGAACCGTGTTTCCAGGATGTTAGATGATCTTTTTACCTCATTCCAGGTTTCCCACTTTTCCTAATTCATTCGAATTTGGGCTTACTACATACATATATATATATGTCATCTATCTATCTATATATATATGTCATCTATCTATCTATCTATATATATATATATGTCATCTATCTATCTATATATACATATATGTCATCTATCTATCTATATATATATATATGTCATCTATCTATCTGTCTATCTATCTATCTATCTATCTATCTATTTATCTATCTATATATATTATGTTATATATATATTTATGTTATATATATAATGTTATATATATATTTATCTATATGTATATCTATGGAATATCTTCAGTTAGATTTGCACATGGATATCTTGGGGTTGCCATCCACCATTCCCCAGCAGATTTCCCATCGCCTGGACACAGCCTGATGGCTCCGGCGTGTCCGGGACGCTGCCGTTGAGCCGGTGGCACGCAACGTCTGGGTTTTTTAGATCCAAATAGAGGCAGGTTAGGAACGGAAGCCTGGAACATATGGGAAAATATGATCTATATATAAAATATATATAACATATATATATATTATAATATAACATATATATATTATCCTGGAAACACTTTTTCTATCTTTTTGAGGGTATAACATGTGAATAAATGTGAGGTCCACCATGTTATTTATGTTATACCCTCCGGTGTCGTCAAACATGGGCTTCCATCCCTGCGAAAATGATCGAACAGATTTGGTAGGATTTCCCAGCCGTCCCCAGTTCTCCTCTGGAAAAAACCTTCACAAAAAACGAACTGGAAAGATCCACCATAGATCCACCATGCTATATAGCTGGGTAAATCAACGACATTTCTAGAGGGGCAATTTTCAAGTTCGCAAACGGTCAACGTTTGCCGGAGGATATCATGGCTGGAAAATCCACCGGGTTGATCTGAACCAGTTGGGCCCTCGGGTGTCCAACGTGGCTAGCCAACAAAAACACAAAACCAGATATCACCGTTGGTGAAGTATACATCCGATGATATTTCCATCATATACCCGTAATATACCAACAACATATCCCCATAATATTCCCTCTATATATCCCAACTATTGTATCCCGATATACATTCTTGATTCCCCATGGTTGAGGGATCTCTCTCTCTCTCTCTATCTCTCTTTTTTCTCCATCTCTAATCGCTGCGCGTGGCATCATCTTCGTCGCGCTCGCGGTGGTCGTGAAAAAAATCACAAAACATCACCTCGTGTCAATATTATGGGAATAGTATAGGGATATAAGTTGTAAGTATATATTCAACTTGATATGGCTCAACAGGAGTTTCCGAAGCTCAATTTAAGTCTTGCTTTCGTAGAGCTTGAGATCATCCATCAAACATCTCGAGTTCGTCAGCAAAATGACCCTGTGACAATAAATAAAACAAAAAAAACAACCTGGAGAAACTAGTTACCCTCTACTTGGCAGTGTTCCAGTTACAGGTAAATATATAATTATATAATCGTAGTTACAGGGGTTATATCCTAACTTATGAGGGGTTTACAACTATGGTGATAGTCATTTGTAACCTCAACCATCAAATGGAGAATTACTCACCAAACACAGAAATATACCCTCTGGTAATTTAACATAGCTATGGAAAATGGCCATTTATAGTGGATTTGCCCATTGAAAATTGTGATTTTCCATAGTTATGTAAACGATTACCAGAGGGTAATGGACTATTCAACCAAGGAACGTGTAAAGCACGGTAAATCATGGTAAATGCACCAACCCCTTTGCAAAAAAACACACGGTTTTTGGGCTCATCCGCTCATAGCTTCACTGCAGCATCCAAATCTCAGTGCCGACCACCGCAAATTCCGAGCATCGTGTTGGGACCTGCCTTTGGTGCCTTTGGTGCCTTTGTTGATAATTGGTTGGTGGTTTCAACCTAGCATTGTGGTTAATATACTGTTCATGATGGTTAATATTAATGGTTATTATATGGTTAATGATGGCTAATCATAATCTGGTTGGTGGTTGGCGGGAATTGCCATGCTTTTTCCCAGTGGATGGTTGGATATCCCCATGCTTGCGCTCGTAAATTCACATTCTTCGATTTCTCCCTACGACGTAGGGTGCCCCAAAGTCCAGTAGATTTATCATCATGTTCCATATGATTCTTTGCCGAAAAAACCATCATGTTTCTCACGAAAATTCCCTGATGGAATTTCATCAGGTTTGCACTTGGATGTCCCACGAATCGGATGCTTGATCATCCATATACCCACTGGTAAACGTTTACGGTTTGCCAGCTGGAAAATCACAATCTTTAGCAGGTAAATCAACGAACTAAATGGACCATTTTCAATAGCAAACTGTTAAATTACCAGAGGGTATAAGTATAGCTATAGATATATTATATAATCTATCTGCGGGATCATAGATCATATAAGATTTATATAGTAAGTAGATGTAAGTAGTGTATCATCCATATATCGCCTACATTTCATTCCACCCAGTGAGGATATTTTCATGAATCTAACTGGTCCTGGGCCTGGAGACGTGTCCCAGATGCCATGACTGGTGAGACAGAGTGCAATCCTGCTGCGGCCGGCGATGCAAATGGAGATTTCATGTTTTTGTTTTAGTTCGAGGACAATATGGGATATATGGGTGAAAAAATATGCGATATATGGGATATATCGTCTATAAATCTATGGATATACTGTGATATACCCCCAGACAAAATTGGGGTTTTGCAGGTTTCCGTTTTGGAAAATGAGGCGACACACAGTCATCATCCAGTCGGAAAATGGTGAAAAATCATCGAAACCGGTCAATAATTGGTTCATCAGATTCAGCGAACGATTCACTTGCAGAAGCTTTGGATTAACAATGAGAGAGATGAAAGGCATATATATATATATATATTAGTTATGTATATATATATATATATGTATGTGTGTACATGTATATTGTTGTGTATATATATATATTATGTATATATATATATACGCACATTATATGATATATATATATGTACATAAATAGCTACGACACCAGATTTCCAAGGTTTCGGTCAAAACACCTAAATTGGCAAGAATAGGTACTTCATGGTACTTCCTACTGTCCGATCCATTTTTTCCAACTCCGCAAGCTGCGGGCCGCGTGCTGAACTGCCGAAGCATCAGCACCGCCAGGAGGGACGACCATCCGATTTTTGAACCAGGATACCCAGGAGACCAAGATGTTGAGCCATGAATTTTTGACCTTTGTTTTGCTTCTCTGGGTCGAAGATAAAACATACCAGGAAACCATTGAACCAATAGTAACTAATTGTGGGAGTGGTTCCATTGTAAGCCTAGAGATCTATGGATCTATTGCGGGGTAGTCTCAGGCTTTCTTCATCTCTCACCTCGAATAAAGGATACAACCAGGTGTGACCCGAACAAAAACTGGGGAGTACCGAATCATCTTGATTCATCCGCCTATTGAATAAACTTGGGTAAGAAATCTGGTACTTCTCAAAATTTTCAGCCCCTAACTTTTTGGATCCGCAACTTCGTGAATCAAACTTCTACTGCACAGTGACCCTTCTCCCAAAGAAATGTGGTCCGGTGTCCGCCAAACGTGGCTGGCAACGGACAATCCACCAGCAATAGTTCAATGATTTTCCCAGCAAAGGAAACTTCCATTTTCACAGTGGGATTGGGGATGTTCCAACGTTTGATGATACCGGAGGTTAAATCCTCCGTGGTGCATGTCTCATCTTTGGTTCACAACTCCACCCCGAGTCACAACCCTGCACTGTCGTCAAAACATCAAAATTGGTGGTAGTTACGGATGTTCCGCGAAATGATCAAATTCCATAGGTTTCCAATAGCTTTTGATCATTCTTGATCCATAGCCATGTTACCATAGCTTTTCCAGTAGATAACCCAAGGAAATGGAGCCTAGCCACTGGATGAAGATGTAAACCGCCAAAAAATCACAGTCATTTCGTGGGGATTCAACCAACATATTCATGATATTTGGGCAAGAAAGCGCTGAACATGAGGATAAATGCTTGAGCTTTTTCAGAAGGCACAGCTCGTGGTCGATCTTAGTTGGGATATATCCCCACCTTGCAAGATTTTTTTCAGCCAGTTCCCCAAATCTGGGTTTAATTTCACGCAAAGTGAGGATCCGTGGGTACCCTCTGGTAAACTAACAGTTTGCTATTGAAAATGGCCCAGTCGAAATAGTTGATTTTCCCATTAACCATGGTGGATCTTTCCAGTTCGTTTTTTGTTTACGTTTACCAGAGGTTAACTACCATTATACCACTATAATCCCATTATATTCCATTATACCACTATTTTATCCCAGTTTACCAGGCCGGGTAACTACCATATTACAACAAAGCCTCACCATATCCTCCAACTCCGGCGACGCCAGATGCTTCCATTGCGTGACGACACCGGTGACACCGATGTCGTCGGCGAGTGAAACGCTGCGCCTTTCGCGGCCAGGTCTGATGTGACGCGGTGCTAAACTCAGTGACATATCAGTTGGACTGTCACAGGGGTAGAGATTTTGAATGGTTTTCCTGAAGAAAAAAGTGAAGGCTTCTAAAATCAGATTTTTGCAGTTTGATGGCAGATTTTTTCCAGTACATCCAGCAATGGAGCAGTTGAGTTCCTCACATCAACCCTCCGCGGTGCAGAACGTGTGTGGTCGAAAGCTTCAGAACCAAGCAGCCAGAAACCCACACACCTCCATGAAAAATTGGGCCATATCAACCAAAACTGTAGAGCTTCAGGGAGGTCACAAAATATATGGCTTTGTGCGGACATTTACGAGAAATCCCTCAATTTTAATTCCATGCAATGGGTTGAACACCATGATCTTCCTTGCTTCCAACTGCCATTCTGGCCAGACCACACAGAAAATCCATCTGGCCAAATTTGTGCCGCCACCAGTGGTGCGTTTGCGGCGTTAGAATATCAACAAATCACCTCACAACTTCCAAAATGAAGCCGATGATGACTTGATAAAACAACCAATTGGATCAATTTCTCAAAATCGATTTGGATAAGAAAAACTTGGCCAAACGTCAATGGACGCCTGTCCGAATTCCTTGGTCTTACGCTTTACTGTGCTGGTCCTGGACTCAGCACAGACGATGCTGGTCATCGCCACGCGATCAGCTGCGACGATACCAGGCTGGACCAGTGCCATCAATGTCTGGAAAAAATCGAGGGTCGGTCTCGTATACCATTTATATCCGTTTATCATCACTTACCATGGGGGGTTATCAGGTTTCTATTAGGAAAAGGACTGTGCCATCATCCATGGGTTTTGGGGGGGGTTCCAAAGATGATGAGTCCCGTCCCAAGCAATTCTTGGAGATAAGGGATGGGCAATGGCTATGGCCGAACAACCATTTCCTCACATCAATCAAAAAAATGATCCGGCTTTTATATCTAAGAACCTTAAGAACAAGAAAAATACACTCTACTAATTTGAGATAGCTATTGAACATGGCCATTTATAGTTGATTTAGCTACTAAAAAGGGTGATTTTCAACAGCCATGTAAACGTTTACCAGAGGGTATCTGATAGGGAATCTCCTGTGGGCCATATGCAGTGTGAAATTAATCCCTCTATCATTCCATTTAATCCTGGTTGGTTAACGACATGGAATCCCGTTCTTGGATGATTCATCATCCATCATCCCCAATATTTTTCAAGGGTAGATGTTCATCCCCGAACCAAACATCAACCAAAATCCATATGGGTATGGGTCAAAATTAGGTACCCCAATAATTGAATGGTTAATACTAAACTATACTAACATCTGTGGTCCCCTAGGTCTTCCATTTTGACCCACATCCATATGTCACAAACCTCACTGCTGTCTTTCAAACAACTGGTCCAGCATGGTCACCTCCATCCATCGTCTTACCAGAACCATTTGGAGGTCTCCTTCCTCGATGACGTGCGCTGCCTGCGATGTCGTCCGGTGATCGTCCCATCACTATGGTTTTTTTTTGGAGTTTTTTTTGGGGTTTCCAGAATCATGTTATCGGGATTCCCAGTTATATATCTATATAAACCATATATATATATAACTGGGGATATAGTTATATGGGCCACGGTCAATATTTGGTATATAGCTCCAAGTCATCAATTTTTGAAGAGTGTATTGTCGTTTTTCAGGTTTTGGTATATAAGCAAATGTTTTTTTTTGAAGAGTGTATTGTCGTTTTCCAAGCCCCAGCTCAATTTCCAAAAAAAAAAGATGTCTCGAATACTACTCTCCATTAACCTCAATTTTGGCTGGAGCTCGTATATGGTAGATCTATGGGGATTTCCATAAATGAGATTTTTATGGGGAATGCCTCGCTGGAAACATGAGAATCACATGGATGAGAACTGGGGGTACACCCCATGGATTGGACATTTGCATTAAAAAACAAAGGTTATTTTGGGGGTTTCCATAAATGGGGTACCCCCCAAATGGATGGCTTCTATGGAAAATCACTGGAAAATCGATGATAACTGGGGGTACCCCCATGACTTAGGAAACCTCCATTTTAATAGCCGATGTGGACCCTGGAAACTCATCTTCCCCCAACTCATTGTGAATCTCATCCACAACCTTAAGATTTCCTTCCAAGATGCGCTGTGAATGGTCCTGATTTTGCATGAATACTATAGGTATAATCACTAAGAAAACGTGAATTTGGAAACATGTTTATCAACTTAGCTATCATTCATCAGATAAATCATCTATCAATCTTAATCTGTTCCACTTAATTTCCTGTGTTTCCACTGGGAACAATTGTTGATCAACAGTTTCCATCAAGAATAGCTACTCAAGTCAATCAATCACACCTTTTCCAGTTAAATCACCATTTCCCGGCATTTTCTATGGCTACCCTAAGGTAAACATACCAAAAAAGTGCAAAAACCCATGGTTTCCCGTTCGGGAAATGATCGACAAGCCACGCGAAGGGTTTGCCGAGCTTTTGTTCCAGCTCCAGTTGCAACTCCTGGACGGAAAAAAACAAAAAGGTTGATCTAAGTGGAGAATCCATGGGGATATTGATGGTTTAAAATATGGTTTATGTCGTTTGATATAGTTTGGGGGGACCATGGGGGACCTATAAATTTTCTTTTTAAAATTTATAAAGTTTCGGGGGGTTTATATATTTAGTTTAGATGTCGGATTCATCCATCTGTGGTTGATTATAAATGTTCTATTTAGGATCTAAAGGGTTTATCATTATCTAAGTGACTATCCATATCACCCCTATGGCCCATATCTAATTGAAGAGACTAGTCACCATAATGATAGGGATAGTGATTTATGTGGTTTAATATGGTTTAGTCACCATAAGCATTAATATGTTTAATATTTATAATATTTTATATGGTTTTCATTCAAATGTACAATAATCATAGGGATAATAATGGGACATCAGGGATAACATGGAACGAATATCACCCTGAGAAGATTCACCCATCGGGTCACGATTGGGTCACGATTGGGTCGGAAATCCTTGGGTCTTTGGGCATCGACACGATGAAAATGGTGGATTTAACTAGGACGATTATGGAAAAGTGAGGATATTGGGAGTGTTTAATATATATTATTGGGAGGTATATTATTAAATTCTATATATTATTAAATGATATACTACAATTATATATTATACAATTATTATATATTATTAAATGATGTGTTTAATATTGGGAGGACACTGGGATAATCAAAGGATATTTTGCTGGTCCCTCCAGTGGCTTCAAACATGGGACCGGAAAATCCAGGTATTGGCCATGGAAGTTTGTGGGAAAATCATCGAACTAGATGGCATCAATCATTCATTCAATCATTGAACTCCCCAAACAAACCAAAAAGTTAGAAACCTACTGGCTTTCGTACATTACTTGGCATATTGCGATTTTTTTTTGAGCTCAACACAACTTTTTACAACAGCGTTGTCAGTCAACAAAACACTTGACCCTGGCTCGTTCATCAACCTGGATGATCATCGAGCTTGGCGATGGTGACTATGGCAGCGCCGACAATGCCACCGTTGGTTTCCATAGACGAGACGCACCGAAGCAGGGTGCTCATCTGAGTTGGAGAATGAAGGAATTCCCACTATAGGACAGTTGTATCCCCATGAAATATCTTGATTATAGCCGAATGTTGCACATATTTGTATACATATATACATACATTGTACCATATTCAAATACAATGTATGTATGTATGTATGCATGCATGCATGCGTGCATGTATGCATGCATGTATGTATGTATGTATGCATGCATGCATGTATGCATGCATGCATGTATGTCTGTGTGTGTATGTCTGTGTATGTATATGTCTGTGTGTGTATGTCTGTGTATGTATGTATGGATGCATGCATGCATGTATGTAAGTATGTCTGTGTGTGTATGTCTGTGTATGTATGTGCATGTATGTATGTATGTATGTATGTATGTATGTGTGTGTATGTGTATGTGTATGTGTATGTGTATGTACATGTGCATGTGCATGTGTATGTGTATGTGTATGTGTATGTATGTATGTATGTGTGTGTGTCTGTATGTGTGTATGTGTGTATGTGTGTATGTGTGTATGCGTGCATGTATGGTATGGTATGGTATCGTATAGTACAGTACAGTATAGTATACAGTATAGTAAAGTATATCATAGTATAGTATAGCATAGTATAGTATAGTATAGTATAGTATAGTATATATAAAAATAATAAATAAAATATATATATATATATACATGTATCTGGGTAAATATTTCACTAACCTGAATTAAGGCCATTTTGGGATGATTCTCCTTACTAACTATGATTATAGTGAGGTCGCAGTGAGGTCGTTATAATCTACCCATATGTTGCTTTCATCATCGCTCTGCATCGCTCCGCTCTTCCCTATTCATCTCCTCATCATCCACCACAATCTTGAAGTAGGTATACCACCTTTCGGCTGCGCGAGATACCATGGATTCTCTGCAAAAAAATGGTTGGTGGGCCATCAAACATATTATGTGATTCAATGGGATAGAGTCGGATAGAACCTACTTGGGGCGGCCAGAGGTTACTGCTATGGCTAGCATGGTGAACTAAACCCTCGATGTTTGTTGGGATATGGGCCTCCTATAACTATTGTTATATGTCCTTATAACTGGTACTGCACCAACCAATTTTCGGGGGAACCTAAACCAACAAGCATCACGGGGTGGCCAACTCCGTACACAAATTTGGGGGGCATATCCCATTTTGAGGCACGTCATATTGACCTTCAAGCAGATGGGCAAAATGGACAGTCCATCATGATCAGCTTTTCAAGAGGCAAAACAACGCCAACAAACAGCCAAACTGCTTGGGGGTGCAGACCAGATTACCTACTTATGGCTATAACTGGTTGGTGGTTTCAACCCCTCTGAAAAATTTGAAAGTCAGTTGGGATGGTTATTCCCAATATATGGAAAAATAAAAAATGCTCCAAACCACCAATCAGATAACCATGGTGAACTAAAGCTAGAGAGGAATATGGGGTCCTATAACTATGGTCTTCACTATACGAACAGGTCACTGGACAACTCCAAGTGGCAGTTCAAGGAACCAGCGTTTCTTGGCGACTTGCCCATGGATTGTGATCTTCCCAATAATCATCAACCGTAGAATCCCAATCATTGGATAGTATAATCATTGGATAGTGTAATCCCCCAACTAATCATCAACCGGGCAAACAACACGCGAAAAAGTTCTCATTCTCCCACGATTGGTCCCTATATGTCCCATCAAAGCATATAAAACGATATGCAACTACAATTAAAGCTCCATTAATATCCCTTGATTACCCTCTTAGTAATTTAACATAGCTATTGAAAATGGCCATAGAAATAGTTGATTTTCCCATTAAACATGGGGATTTTCCATAGTTTTTTGTTAACGTTTACCAGAGGGTATTCCATTATACCACTATAATCGCATTATATTCCATTATACCACTATAATCCCAGTTTACCAGAGGGTACCCCAAGGGAATGTGG
>Ga0126342_10009294_pt1 | contig 17617 bp, 13 predicted proteins | sample Cyp1metagenome_FD_92528 | JGI IMG/M metagenome (GOLD analysis project Ga0126342, IMG submission 92528) | Coral microbial communities from Lord Howe Island, Old Settlement Bay, Australia - Cyphastrea 1 metagenome | ecosystem: Host-associated > Invertebrates > Cnidaria > Coral ... | reverse complement strand
TTGGAAATGTGCTTCGCGCCACAACGGCGTGCACTTTTTCGACATCTCAACTTCCAAAAGTGGTCCGAACATGGTGTGTTTTGTACATTTTGACTTGGAAATGTGCTTCGCGCCACAACGGCTTGCACTTTTTCGACATCTCAACTTCCAAAAGTGGTCCGAACATGGTGTGCTTTGTACATTTTGACTTGGAAATGTGCTTCACGCCACATCGGCGTGCAACTTTTCATCTCTCATCTGACCACATGGCTCCGCTCCCGCCGCTGTAGCGAGCCTACTTTTCGACCCTCCGGAGCTACAAATCATTGGAAAAACGCAGTGTTTCGCGACTTTCCTACCTTTTCGCGCATCTGCATCTTCTTTCTTCTAATTCTTTCTCTTCTCTGATCTTCTCTCTTCTACTCTTCTCTTCTCTCTGACCCTTTCCATCTCTGCTTTTCATCTGTCCATATTGTCGGAAGTTTGACTTCTAAACTTCCTTCGATAAGTTAGTAATGAGTAATCAGTAAAATGATGATCAGTAATTAAGCAATAAGTTTCACAAATGTCAAGCCATCCCAAGAAGACAAAGTCAGGTGTGGTCATCATCCCAGGATGAGTATTGCTCCAGCTGATGTCGCGCGTGTCGAACGGTACGGAGACACCGCCATTGGTCGGTCTAGAGTCTAGGGCTCATGAATGTATAGAACGGCTTTTTTGGTTTTACGAATGCAGTCAACCAGCTGGAGAAACATAATAATTTATAATAATTAATTAACTAGAATTAACTTAAATGAAGCTCTTTTGGGCTTTTTTCCTTGATTTTTCCTCTTAAATCTCGACCACATCCAAGCACATTGTCACTGTTGTCACTGGTGCTGAGACTCGAACTCCGAGAAGAAATCCAAAGGCCTGGCCCCGGAACGTCCACCGGAAAATCCACCATTGATAGTTGTTCCCAGAGGCCTCCATGTATAGGGGATGTGAAAAATTGCAATGTGTTCATTTTTAGTGGATTTGATGGAAAAAAAACTGATTCCATGGCAATCTTTGAGGACCAACAAGAGGTTTAGTATTCTTATACAATGTTACACAAGTTACACATCTATTCGATAGCTTTTGTGCACATTTGAGCTGAATCTCATAGAGGGTATGAATACTTCGAAAGTTGGTATATTCCATCAAAACATATCAATATATAGTGAGATACGTATAGATATGTTGGGATATGTTGGGACATGTTGGGATGCAAGGCAGGCCATGTGCTTAAACCGTAATCAACCAGACGCAATTCATCCCTGTTTCTTTCTTTCATAGATCCTAAGCAATTGCAGGTGAATCCTAATTTTGTGGCTTATCCGAGTAGCTGGATTTTTGATGATAGTTGCATCCAACTTGGGAAGTGGTTCATACCCACGGGATATACCCACTTATTTATGTATAGTCTGACTATAGTAGATGTATCGAGGTCATCCAGCTGTGGGATGCACAGCCAACACATGGCCAATCCTAGATAGCGACAGCGCTAGTACCCTGCAACAAAAAGCCTTTTTTGGTTGGCATATTCCTCCATTCACCGCCAGAAAGTGTGAGATTCGGCTACTTGGATGTGCATAGTGCAGGAATCCCTTGGAGGTGGGTAATCAGCATATTAGCAGCACGATTAGAGTGGGATCCCCTTGGGTAATCAAACACGGCTAGGAAATCCTCTATAGATGCGGGTTATGGCTGGAAGGAATCATCTATGAATGAGCTATTTTCCATTGCCATGTTTGGTTACCCAAGGGCATACCCTATTCGTAACCTGGATTGTCTACCACTTACTAGTTACGGGTTATACCGTGGGATATTGTTAACTACGTAACTACACCTGTGGACGTCAATGGGGATCATCATCCCACGCAGGATGGAAATTTCAAGAAATGTCAAACCACTGGCCGGATTATCATTAGTTGCATTCCCATCCCCATTATATCCACATTTTAGATTGTTACATCATGTCAAATCCCCATGTTCGTATAATGTGGTTCGTTAAACCGTGAAACCATACTGATGGAGTCCAGCACTCATTTTCAGACACACCCATATTATACATATTCATTATTGCCCTTGTCGATCTTTTTTCCATGCTGATATCCCCATTTTGGCTGCTTGAGCATCCATGTCTTGAGGTTTTTATCCCTAAGTCAGACCACAAGCGAAGCATCGCAATTCAGACATGTCAAAGCCACAATACCCTCCAGCGACAAGTGTCGCAGTTGCGCCACTGTCACAGGGGTCGCCTCCACCTGCTCGGTTTAAAAAAATCAGGGTGGATGGACTTGAAACAAACAAGAAAAGTTGGGGAATTGCCAATAAACAGGCCAAAAATTGGGGGAAATCACCAGCGAAGATGATCTTGATTGAGCAGCAAACATTTGAAAAATGATTTAACCTGATTTAACCAACTTTAGAACGAGCGAAAGCAGGGTAACCCGCATATCCAAATCAGACCCACTGGGGATTTCACTAACAATGAGATGTTTACCGCAGACATCATTTTCTGCCAACCGTAATGGGATAATGACCAGCTGAGATGGTAACAATGAAAGTATTGTAATGTAAGAAACAACCACTCGATGATATTGGAAAGAATCCGTCTTGCAGCAGTTTGCCCAAGATACCTGCAAATACTGGCTTACCAAAAGAGGTAAAATTGAAGCATTTTGGTCAGGGCAAGGAGAACCGCGATGTGGGCACCTTCCCCAGACAAATTGGAGATGTGACAAAGCGTTTGCCACAAGACCCCAATCGGCGGATGGCTATTAACAGTCTGCCCTTTTGGAGCAAAATTGGGAATGGTTGATGGCTTTGGGTTTTCCATGGTTTCCTGATTTGAAGATTGCGCACCCACAAAAAGTAGCCAAGCGACCAAAAAAGGGATTGAAAGGACGAGAGAGGTTGTAGGAAGAATCCACCCTTCAAAATCTTCAGATCCCCTTGTTTTCACATCAAAATAGTTTGTAGGAAGCTGGATGTTCATCTCCCGATGTAGCAAATCGTACGTAGGTGAGATGACCCATCCGCAAATCTCTAGACCCACTCCTGACCCACAGCCCTGTAGCTTCGCAAGCGGACCATTTTCCCCGCCAAAACACGGGCTGACTCCATCGCTCACGGCGACATATTCGCCTAGGATTCAACATATAAGAACCACATTTGGACATGGCAAGTTCCCCCATTGGGCACGACTTGAAAGTAGCATCACTGACTTAGCTCCTCTGACCCGGATTCAGGATGCCGTGAGAGATCAATCAATTGAGGGGGTTAACCTGAATGGAAGGAGAATGAGAACCTGGCATGTTGGCCAGCATCATTAGCCAGAACTGATCAAAGATGTGCCATGCACAATCCATACCCAACTGGAAGAAGAGTCCTAGTGGTACTTCAGAGAACATCATAGACATAGCATTGGGGTTTCGAAGGAATGCCGCCATCCAACAAGTGGTTCCAACCCGGTCCAAAAATGTTCATGAATATGTCAATTGGATAAACATACATAATCATGTATATACGTATACATATATACATATATTACATTATTATATATTTATATAGTCCCAAATTGAGAACCAAATACTCAAAAACCAACAGGCAGATAACTAATATGCTACCAACCGTAAACCCTCCGCAATTTCCCACAAAGGTGCAGTATGAACATCCCCTGTTAGGTTTTTCCGAAATAGGCTACCCAAAAAAAAAACACTGTTTATCCCAGCAGCATCTGCTTCTTCAATCCGCATGGCTTTGGGACCATTGCCCGAAAGGGCATTCATTTCACCCTCAGGTGGCTCCTCAAAGAAGTTCACACACTCCACAGTTCTGCTCCAAAGACCCCCATGTTTCAAAGATGTTCCATGATCTTTTTGAAAGTGTCATTTTGATTCAAGCAGTGTCATTTTGAAAATGTCAACGATTTTAAGATATTTTAAGATATGTTCCACTATTTGGTGGATCCATGCTTAATCTTGGTTTAGATCATAATGATGGATTTGAGGGATCCGCAATTTGATTCCCTACCTCCAGGTCCACCACCATGTGCGGCTCCAACAGGGTTCCTTCTCAATCACTCTTTCGCCGCCATCTTCAGTGATATTCAACACGCTTAACCCCAAAAGAGTTGATAAAATATACTTTAAACCCCGAAAAAATGGAAACAACCAAAAGCATCAAGAAGAAGACATGGCCTAATCCCTAATTACTTTACTTCGGGTGATCCCCGCCGTGGCATTTTAGTGCGCAACCAAACAACGAGAAGAGAGTAGTGCCACAATGGCAATCACATCCGCAGCCCTTTTTCCTTTTTTGACATTCTATTTGGCATCGATTCTGACATTATGTCTGGCATTCTTTCCGACATTCTATCTGACATGTTTTCTGGCATATTATTGACATGCTTTCTGGCATTCTATCTGGCATATCGTCTGACATACTGTCTGGCATTCACATTCCATATGGCATATATTCTGACATACTTTCTGGCATCTATGCTGACATTCTATCTGGCATCTATTGTGACATTCTTTCTGACATTCTTTCTGACATTCTATCTGGCAATCTATTCTGACATTGGTTCTGCCATTCTATTTGGCATCTATTCTGACATTCTTTCTGGCATTCTATCTGACATTATATCTGACATTCTTTCTGACAGATTTTGTGGCATATATTCTTGACATGCTTTCCGGCATTCTATGTGACATGTGTTCTGACATTCTCTTTGCCATTCTTTGTGGCATTCTATGTGACATTCTCTCTGGCATGTGCTCAGGTCCAGGCATGCCCAGCTGCATCCGGAGCCCGCGGTAGGGTTCGGGCCCAGGCTTGCGATCGGCGCGGCTGGATCGGAATCTAGATTGGTTCGATCGGGACGGTTGGATTGGGACGGTTGGATTGGGACGGTATAGATGGCAACTTTGCGGGCTACCCCGACCGTCCCGACCATCCCGACGGTTCCTAACCAAACCCTAAAAGAAACCCTAAAGAAACCTTGGAGAAACGGTAGAGAAACCCTAAAGAAACCCTAAAAGCAAACTTAAAAGAAACCCTCATCCCGATCATCCCAACCATCCCGACCGTCCCAACCGTTCCGACCGTTCCGACTGTCCGACCAGCCCGGCCATTTATGGACGATGTTGATCCAGGATCGTCGTTCACGCTGATTTTGCAACGCTGAGCCGAACGTTCCGGTGACGCTGATTCGGCTCAATAGTTTCTGATCTGGAAATTACTCGCATCCGAGCTGGAATGGTGTTCGGGTCCAAACAAGGCCCACAGGAAGCAAGGGACAAAGCAAGAAGTGAAGGAGTCTGAGTGGGTGGGGGTGTGAAGGAGTTGCACCTTTGTTGAAATCTAGAGACCCTCACCTAGGAACAATAGGATAACGTATATATGGTTTAACCCCTGACCCTCCACCGTTCGCGTTCCTTGCGCTTGGCCGCAGCCTGTTCTCCTTGCATCCGCAGCACGCGCCAGGGTGGTGTGGGCGCCGGCACCAGCGGCGCCAAGGGGCACTCGGCCATGTCGGCGATCACGGCACCCAGGACGCTGATGAAGTAGTCACCCCAGTGCCAGCCCCAAGCCTTGGAGCACTTGAGGGTATCGCGGTGTTTTCACCATGATATAACTTGAGGGCCCCCATACGGTAGTTGGGAGATGGGGCCCAACTATGCTGAAACCTATCCACGTACTAACTGGAACTGCACTTTCACGTTGGAATGGGGAGATCATGGGGAAATTGTATGGCATATGCTCGTATGTATCTCCATTACATCCACATTTTTAAGGATGGAGATATCCTGGAAATATCCACGCTAAATTAGGTTGGATATAGGGTAATTGCTACATAATAGCTTGCATATCCGCGCATATTCCAGAGGCAAATGATGATGTCTCTAATTATATGGCATTTGTTCATATCTCCAACCTTCATTATATCCACATTTTCTAGTTGGTCAACCCCAAAAACGATCCCTTCCACATGGCATATTTTATATAATGTTATAGGCAAAATGGTGATAAACCATTGGATTTAAAGTATGTCTACCAGCAGAAGAAAAAAAAACTACAAATATTCAACCGATAACGATCTGGTTGGGGGATATGTATATATATATATATATACGAATAATATCGATTACAGTATATGTGCCGTGGTCAGGTAATCCCAGGAATCGTAGGTGGGTTTCCTGGGATAGACCTCAGCTATTAACCTGGATCATGTGTTATTTACTACCGGTGGTTGATGGAAAAAGATGAGACCATTTGCGTGTTTCTCATATTCCTTTGGGTAGCACAAAACCATCCACGACCACCGGTTTCCCTATGAAAAATGAGCAATAAACTGGATAATTTTGAGGTCCCCCATTTTAAGATCCCATTTGCTGAATTGTAGAATAAGCATGTGTATGTATATATAAATCATCAAAACCTGACTGGTTAATCATCCATTTTGAGATGCCCCCATTCTCGAAACTGCGGTACTCCAAGCAACTACTAATAATGGTTTCCCCATTCAAAATCACCGAAACATATCAAAGCCGCATTCAAAAACCATCGAGTTGTTTGTCCAGTTTAGGAAACATCCAGCTTCACAAGTTGTAAGAACATCTGTGGCTTCGACGATCCATAGAGGATACCAATAAATCTATTTGGAACGTTGGCATGATGATGTTCCTCTCCATGTTTCCCAAATCTTATCTGGTTGCTTCCACCTCAAAATTCAACAATATGGACTTATAGGATATCTCCAAAAATATAGAAAAGTAAATACTGTGATGCAGATAGAGAAAGGAGTTCCCCTACTATTTACTATGAACACCATGTTTTTGTGAACACCATGTTTTTCTCATACCTAGCAGTTGTGTTTTCCTCAAATTGTTTCCTTTGAAGGCAGATATTACCCTCCAAAAAGGTAGATCCTTAGCTGGTCACATCCTCATCATCCCAATTTATAGCAAAGGTTCCACTGAATTTTCCCACCAACGTGACCTATCATTACTTGATGAAACCTCCGTGTTCGTTTGTTGAAATTCCCATTACTTTGAGTCTTTTGATACTCAAACCACAATGTTTGGTGAAATTCCCATATGTTTGTCAAGTCAAATCCCAACCGAACTCGCTTGGTTTTTACAACGCTTCACCCGCCATGGATGTCCCACCTTGGATCTTCTCCCCACCTTGTCCCAGTGGATGATTCGGAAATCCCAGCGATTCAGCGACAGCTGATCGATGCGGAGATTCAGATGCGCCCAGGCATCCGTAGAACCACTGGAGCCACCCGTCTGACGACAGACCTGGGAACATCCCAAAGGTAAGCCATCGGTGACCGAGCCCACCTGAGCCGAGAATTGAAAAAGGGAGACCATGATAAAACTAAGTCTAGGGGTGGGTTGAGTATGGTTGAGTCATCTATCTAATCTGATCTGAATCTGATCTGATCCAATCTAATCTATCCAAAATTTGAAAGTGAAGGTTAGATAATCTATGGAAAAATTACAAAAACACGTGGGTCCCAACTGATTTTTGACCCACAGCAGATGTCCGCAACAAATGCCAGGGGACAGTGGAGATTGAAATCAGGAGCTCTGCCCTCCAAAATATCCCTGGCCCTGAAATATCCCCGTATCATTGCTGTTTTGATCACCGTTTATAGCCGTTTATACATGATGTTCCCAATAAAACTGGCCATGTATCTAAATATGGATAAATCCACATGTTTTTGTTGGTGGCATTGTTTCTCTGTTGCATCCCCATGGTTGTTGGTCAAATCCAACAATTGTCCTCCCAATGTTTGTAGCTCAAACCTCCCATGAAGTTATTTTTGGGGGTTGGTCTGAAAACCGCGTACACCCAAATTTGATGGTTGAGAAAATTCAAGGTAAGGCCCCGAAACGATAGCTAAGTTTATTTAGAACTTGGTTAACTACTGTTTATGGGGAATATGGGGATGTGACTATAGTTAATGGGTTTATAAACCAACTTATAACTGGGGGGCCTCGCCTTGTAATTTCCGCCATAATTGAATGGCCATAAATGTGTGGTAAAAGCAAGCACTTCCAGGTACCAAAACCACATCATACTGTCGGTGACTGACATCACAGTAAAAGTACATATAATTATGTATATATATATATATGATAATTATACAATATACATCCACAAAACTATATCTCAACTATCCCAAACCCCAACTTTTGATATTTTTTGTTGCTCTTTCAACCAGCCATTGTTTCTACGTTTCCCGGAACTGTGGGTGAACCCATGACATGTTTCCGCCCAGTGGCGATGTTGACATAGACGCAGATCGCCGCCTCGTATGGCTGCGGTGCCCGCCAGGCCCGGTTGCGGCGCGCATGTTCCAGGCGACAGGCGATGTCCAGCAGCGTGGCACGGCGGTTGTCGCCGCAGTCGATGGAAATCACGCGCTGCTCCGACAAGAAACCCACCATGGTGTTCTGGTCTGGACCATCTCCTAAAGGAAAAAAAGAGAAAACGTGGCAGAAGATATGAATTTTAGGAAGATAATATATCCATTATAGATACAGATAATTTGGTTCATAATGTTCATAGGTGTATTTGTATGTTTGATCTAATTCGATATTGTGTTCTGAAAGAACAACACTCACCTGGCGTAAATTTTGGCAGATGTTTGCATATCATGGATGTATCATGTTTGAATATGGAGGTTTCCTAAGTCATGGAGGTACCCCCAAATCATCCATGTTAATGGCGTTTTCCATCCAATAAACCATCCAGCTATTGGGGTACCAACCCCCGGTATGATGTTAGAATCTTGGTCGGTGGCCTATTTCTGCCCACTTGAACCAAGGGGAGCGTCTCGTAAGCCCCATTGTTTGGGAGGTCACCAGCACAATGAGACAGGGAAAACGCCATGAGGAACAGGGGAATTCAACAAGAAATGGGAATATGGATGAATATGGCCCGCATTACACGGCATAAAAAAAGGCCATCTATTTGGATTTTCTCAGCTTGGTTGGTGAAACGGTTAGAAACTGTGGTTTGGTTGGCCATCTGATCAGTTCTCAGGCGACATCGCCTTGGCCAACTGGTAGGCTGAATCCCAAAAAGGATCAAAAAGGGACTTTCACCAACCATTTTCCAAAGTGACTCTTGGACATGTTCGGGGAGGGCCTTGTTAGTTTTGCCGCAGCAGGGTACCAGTACAATATTGAGTCAGAAAAAGGAAACACATACTTCTAGCATATCAGTTAACGTCCTACATGCAGGTTGCATAGCTAGTACAGCTAGCAAGGCGCTTATGATAGGCATAATGAATCTGATTAGCAAGGTGGATTGGTATGATATGGAAGTGTCTCAAGTTGTGGCTCTACAAACCCACAAAATCCGCTGGCCTTGGAAAAAATCCAGGGTCGACTCACCCCCAACATACATGGCCACACTTTGATACCCTGCAACTTTAGTTTATTAGTAAGCAATATTTCGATGTCCACGTGTACAGCAAAAGATTGGTCTACCCAGTTAAGGTCCCATTAATCACTACTGTAATTTCTATAATTCTCGTTTTTTAAGCACACATCCAAGCTCACTGGCTCAACATCCTATATGGTTACCAACAACAGTTACCACAAATCATCCTCCAAGCCCCGGTCCACCAACCTCACGCAAGCTCCCCAGTCCAAGCGTCGACAGGCGCACTTCAGAATCAGCGCAACCCGCTGTTCGCTGGGAAAGAGCCGCAGAAGAGACCCCACCACCGCCGTGAGCCACGCCACATCGGCGCTACAGCCTAAGACGTCCTTGGCCTTGGAAAAACGGATTTTCGGCCACCCTTGAAAACTGGGAAAGCAGGGGATTTATCAAGAATATGTCATGGGAAACGGATCTATAAATGGGTATTACATGGGGATAGATACAACTAATATGGTGGTTTAACGTTGTTTTCCATGAAAATGGGGATTGAACGGGGGGAAATGGTGATACAATGGGGATACGATATGATTAACATATTACAAAACCAATTTTGCGTGTATATACCAGAAAATGGGGGATGGACCATGTTTGGCACGTTAATGGCAATATGGTGATAAACCACTGGATGGGGTACCCCATGTTCAGACAGACCTCTGCCTATACGGTAGTTTGACCTTTGGGGGCTCGCTGGATGCAAGATGTCGCAAACAACTGCAAAAAACTGAAATGAACAGTGTGTTCCCCAGAATTGACATATTTGGGACCTAAATCTGCCATATTTGGACAAACCCAGTAAACATCGTATGTCCATACAGGAAATCCCCTCGAAAACATCATTCCCCATATGTTTGCATGCAATGGTTGGGTCTGTGAAGCACTATGAAAATGGGTCCATCCTATAAAGTGGTTTATAATTCCCTCCACTTGGTGGTGCAGTTGCAGTGAACTGGATAGAAATAGGATGGAATAGAGGGCCCGTATCCCAACCTATGTGGGTTGGAATCGCATGTTTATACCGTCTTATACCCACGAATGATCCGAAACTCGAGATGGTTTTGCCACAATCATCCCATAATTTCCCGTAATTATCCCATAATGACTTTCCATCTCCCATTAATCCCACATAAATAAATGGGAATTTCTTAATCCCCCAAGTCACCATAGTTTCAATCTGAAAATTCGTCAAATTTTATTTCGATGAGTTGAATTTCTATGAATTGAACACATATTTATCCCTATTTTAGGAAACCTCCATATTCAGAATGAAAGCCATGAACTCCACAGTTTTCTTCACCAAGGTGCTGCAGTCTGCAGGGCCTCGAAGACACTCTCGTCCAAGCGCACCTTCTTTTCAAAGCCCGGACGACGTCCCCAGTCTTCACCTGGTGAGGTGATGAAAGATCAGGTGAAAATGTAGATGAAGATGTTCGTTGTTCAACATGGGAGATTGCTGACCGACCAAGCAGCCGGAATATCATCATTAGCCCATTTGCTCTCAAAGTTGGTCTGGGGATCGACCATATATCAATCAACCAACCGTAGTGTAGTCTAGTCTAGTGTAGCGTAAAGTAGTGTAGTAGTAGTTGCAGTTGTAGCTGTAGTTGTAGGGTAATGTAATATAATTAGTGTAGCGTAGTGTTGTGTAATGTTGTGTAGTTGCATTTGTATGTGTAGCTGCAGTGTGCTGCAGTGTAATTAGCGTAGTGTAGTGTAATGTAATCGAGTGTAGTTGTAACTGTAGTTGTAGCTGTGGTGGTGGTGGTGGTGGTGGTGGTGGTCGTAGTACTAGTAGTAGTAGTAGTAGTAGTAGTAGTAGTAGTAGTCGTCGTAGCAGCAGTAGTAGTAGTAGTAGCATCAGCAGCAGTAGTTGTTGTTGTCGCTGTGTAATTAGCGCAGTGTAGTGTAATTCGATGTAATTGGCGTAGTGTCGTGGAGTTAGTGTGTGCAATGTAGCGTAGAATATGTGTATTTGTAGCTGTAGTAGTAGTGTAAGGTAGTGGTAGTGTGGTGGTAGTTGTAGTTGTAGTTGCCTATCTATCTATCTATCTATCTATCTAATCTAATCTAATCTAACCTAACCTAATCTAATCTATCTAATCTAATCTAATCTAATCTAATCTATCTATCTATCTATCTACCTAATCTATTCTTTTCTAATCTAATCTAATCTAACTTTATCTTATCTTATCTTATCTTATCTTGTCTTATCCATCCATCTATCTATCTACAGTATCTATCTGCAAGCTTGAAAACGAAGCTATTGTATTCTGACAGACTTCCTCACTTTTTCATTCCATCTGCCTAAAGCACTGCGCCTGCCAGGAAAAGTGATGCCAGGTCATACGAAGTGCTGCACCTGTCTCGCAAATTCATCTTAGCAAACCTGAAGATCTGATGCTCCAAAATGCAAACCCTCTCAGGAAATCAGGGTTCTGACATCCTAACATCTCTGATGAACATGTCTCTTGTACTGCGCCTGCCACGCAAAATGCATCTTGGCGGATCCTCTTCAAATGTCCCACGCCTGCCATCGCTTTTGGACATGCTACAAAACCCTCACGCTTTGCTCACTTTTGGCAGGGTGCACAATCCCTTGCGCCTGCCACGCAAAACAACATCTGAACGTCCAAAAGTGGTCTGAGACAGTCAGTTTTTGAACACAGGAGTGTGCACTTTTTCAACATCACAACTTCCAAAGGTGCTCCGACCCCGTCAGTTTTTAAATGTGTTGAACACTTTTGACTTCGAAATGTGCTGCGCCACAACGCCGTGCACTTTTTCGACATCTCAACTTCCAAAAGTGCTTGGAGAATGGTGTGCTTTGTTCATTTTGACTTCGAAATGTGCTTCGCGCCACAACGGCGTGCACTTGTTCGATATCTCAACTTCCAAAAGTACTCCGAGAACGTCAGTTCTTAACACTTTTGACTTCGAAATGCGCTTCGCGCCACAACGGCGTGCAATTTTTCATCTCTCGTCTGGCCAGATGGCTCCGCACCCGCCGCTTTAGCGAGCCTACTTTTCAACCCTCCGGAGCCACAAATCATTGGAAAAACACAGTGTTTCGCCACTTGTCTACCTTTTCGCGCACCTGCATCTTCTTTCTTCTGACTCTTCTCTTCTCTGATCTTCTTGCTTCTTCTCTTCTCTTCTCTGACTCTTCCCACCTCTGCTTTTTCATCTGTCCATATCGTTGGAAGTTTGACTTTTAAACTTCTTTCGAATATATATATATATATATTTAGTTATATATATATAGTTAAATATATATATATATATTTATGTATTTATTTATTATTTATTTATTTATTATTTATTTATTATTTATTTATTATTTATTTATTTAATATACAAGTATGTATAAAAAATATAATATACCCACCGGGTAAACAACTCAACTGTCACCGTTGCTGGCTGCACATGAACCCAAACCAGACAAGCCACAGAGGATCTCGTGGTACACCTCAGCCCAGGATCAGGAGCTACAGTCGACGGTAGCGACAACCTATCATAGCAATGGGTGAATGCCTTGCATGCGCTCAAGACGATTTATTATACAGTATCAACATGTATCAACTCAAGAAAAAGTAGAACATCACTAACCCTCATGCGGCTGCCACAGGAATGCGCAAGTAGTTTTTGTGGTGCTAAATGGGTCTTTGCGAAACAAGACATAAAGCCGTGTGATCAAAAGTTCCGGATATGAGTAATATGATATAATGATAAACATGCGGATAACGTGGACGTGATGACAAACACAGGTGCATTAAGCACATGCAATGCATATGCCATATGCATGGAAACGGGAGGAACAAGCCACTGTTCTGATGCAAACTTTGATATCCAGCACCAGGACATCAGGGTTGAAAAGCTACTGTACTTTTTATGACCGCCCTGTGATTGGCATTTCATTCCCAGCCTTTCGCTATGGAATATACTCTTGGCGATGGAAAAATCCATGAGCATATCCCCTGTATATGCACCATTCCATGTAGATTTGTAGGTGATGGGAAAAGATTGGCACTTCCCATCGCCAGGTTCGATCGCCAGGAACAAAAAAACTTCAAACGCCTCAAAAACTGCTCTCAATTTGACACCCATTTGGCAGTGTGAGTATTTCTTCGATCTCTGTATGATTTAAAAATGATTGAATTGACAATCACACAAACAGGAAAACACCAGGCCATCATTCACATGCGTACCTGGACTATCTTCCCGGCTAATAGATGCTTGGACACGTTTCCGTGGGTGTTACCCAGTTCTGAGGGACAACTTGCTAAGCATGGTCACCAAACACTTGAGAATTGGAATGATGTGGGTTGTGGTCACCTGTTGTATGTGCATATATGATATCCTGTTTGGTGGCACGGGTGGAACTGCCGTTTTTCGTGCATTTTTCTCCGCGCATGTCACGTTTCGGGGTGGGGTGGGGGGGCTGATAACGTTCCTAGGCACTTGCACTCACGTGATGCTAAGTCTCAGGTTAACTTGCACCATGGGTCTTACGTCACGAATCTTGCTAGAGATGTCCTACGTTACATCAGGGGGGTTCGGGTACCTCTCATTTTCACCTGTACATGGGGTCTTACGTCACGAATGTGTCGTGCTAGAGATGCTCTAGTTACGCCATGGGGTTTATAGTACGTCTCATATTAACTTGTCTGGTTTGGATGGAGAAGTGTGTTTGAAACAAGATGAAGCTGTTTCGATATAAATGTTTTCTTCTATTGGGGAATGGTTGGCCATGTGTGTGTTTGCAACTAAGATGAATATGTGATCCAGGGATGCAGAAATGGTCCCCCCAACTTCTGGCTGGTTCATTAAAGCCACAAACCACTATCGAATAAATCATCCAAAGTCTTAAAGTTTGGATGGTTGGCTAGAATATCCTGAATTGGTGGGCTCGGAATACAATATCAATATTCCCACTAGATTGGAATAGAAGTGATACAATGAACCACATACATTCAAATCCCTTGCCACTGAATATCCAGAAACCGTGGTGGATGTATGGGATGAAATCACATACTTAAAGGAACCATACCCATTTACGCTGTTGAATATGAACCTTACAGATGGGATTCATAACCATTCTTCACCCACAGCCACTACCAACTATATCAACGAATATCAACATGTCAGCCATCTGCCATCCCTTAAGCCATCTAAGCCATCCCTTGGAAATTCCGATGGAGGATGGCCATGGATGGCCCTCATCCGCGGCACGTCGTCGTTGGCCTTGGGGCTCTGCCCCGGCAGCCGCCCGCGCAGCGACGCCTTGAGCCTTCGCTGCAGCAGCGCCATGGGCTCCGGCGGCGCTGCGCCAACGCCGCCGGGACCGGCGCGGCCCGCCTCCTGGTCATGGAACGAGGGCGCCAAAGGCCAAGGAAACCTCGAAAAATCTCCGGAAATCTCCAGAAATTGGGTGTGTTTCATGGACAAAATGGGTTGTTGATGTTTGAAGCAAAACATGGGGGAGAGACAAGCAAAAGACAGAAGGTAGTTGAAGCAAGAAACATGGCCGAAAAAAATGAAACTGGAGAGCGAAGCATAAACCATTTACTAACTTAGATGCACCCGCAAGTAGAAGGACATGGCAGATTTTCAAGGGTCATTATTCCCAAATGTCCTACCAGTCTTACCATTCACAGCGCCACAACTTCAATAGTCCTCCAGATCCTGCCTGCAATCCCTGAAAATCCCTGAAAATTGCTCAAATGTATTTAAATAATGGTAAATATGACAAATATGTATTAATTCTATTTAATTATTACATATCCAATTTTTGAGGCTGTCTTTTACAGGGTTTTACATCGGGATAAATCGGGATCAATCGGGAGTATCATCATATGTCTCAATTCCTCGCTTTCACCATCCCAAAAAAGAAGCTGCTTGACTTGGACAACACTGCTCCCTCCAGGCCTCTGCGTAGAGTCTAAGCAAGTCCTGGAGCAAACCATTGCCAGAGGCGCCGTCGCTGTAGGAGTGTGTGATGCCGGTGTAGATGTACCAAGTGACCTAAGCTGGAGTCGGGGGGGGTCCAGGGGATACAAAATCATTGATGTCCTTAGTATGATGGACCTGAAATTCTTGGAGTTTTATGGTGATCTTGGTGGTCCCCGAGCTTTGGAAAAAAAAAAAAAACGTATCATGGTATATCATATATCATGATTGTTAATGATCTTCTTATGTTTATCATTTATCTATGTGTTCAGATTGTTGACCATCGCCCAATCTTACTCGCCATTTGGGTTTTCAGCGCCAAAAGACATCCGAAGGTGCCAGCTGCCTCACTGCTTGCTCCAACGGCAGGTCGCTTGCTAGTTTGATACCAGATCTCACCAAGGGATAGACGAAGATATGGAAGGGAGAGCCTCAGAGATCGATCCATCACAGAAAATCCAACACAGAAGGGAGGATGACACGAAGGTTTTACCCTCTGGTTACTAACAGTTTGCCATGGAAGCCATGGCCCATAGAAACAGATGATTTCCCAGCTAGAAACCTCCATTTATTTTGGGGATTTTCCATGGCTATGTTAGATAACCAGAGGGTAATTTTGAATGGGAAATTCCATCTATAAATATCCTCAGAATGGAGGATCCATTCCAACCCAACGAGATCCAATTGGACTGGAGACCTCAACTAGAGCCGGGTTTCTTAAACATCCTAAAGCATATTACTGGATGTTACTGGATCTTTGGAGGAGTCACTCTGTGGTGATTCCCAAGGGACATTTCTGGTGAATAACATATGATAAAATCAGATGTAGATGGGAGATGATAGAGGGTCTGGCTTGTGATTCTTCCTATGTTTCCTTTCACGGGTTGAAGATGCCAAGATACATGGCCCACATGACTCTGAGCGGATTGCACAAAAGGTCCCCTGCTTCGGCCAAGCAACGTTGCTTGTTGCGCAGTGTGGCGGAATGCTTGAACATGTAGTCGTCATCCGAGAGTCTCTCCTCTGGATCTTTCACCACATCACTGTGCAGTGGCAGGTCGATCTGCACCTCAGCACCATGACCCAGTAATAAGGTGGTTAAACATCAGATCCCCGATCCCCTACGAAAAACTGGGCTTTTAGAGGAATTTATTGTAAGCCCATCAAATGGTGTAAACCCAATAGTAAACCTCCCATTTGATCTGGTGTTTGCAAACTATTTCTCGTAAATGCATGATAGTTTCTTTTCGAAGAGCAGATTCCCAAGTGTATCCAAGTGTTTGATTCTAAAATCCACATGTTTGATGGTTAAATCATGTTACAATCATGTTACAATCATGTGAAATCATGTGAAATCATGTGAAATCCCCGGTTTTGATGCTTACATCCTCCGCAGTCCCACCATCTGCCGCGGCGCCCGTGTGTCCGGCTTCAGCAGCGTGCGAGGCCAAGCGCCAAGCAGGATCGGCTCCACGAGGCGGCCGGCCACGGTCCAAAGGGGCGAGGAAGAACCGTAGGAGGAGCAGATCCTGGACGTTCCAGGATCCAGATGGACCGATTTCAGGGAAAAATCCTGGGAAAATCGCATGAAAAAGGATATCATATGATGGATTTCAGAAATGGGAAAATCATGGTATTCTTGATGGGGTGCTTATGGGGAATGCCATGACCAATATTTTCATACGGATTTCGGGGAATTTTTCAGTGGGATTTTTCATGGGAACCCAGGTATCGCCATCCCCTGTTCATATGGTTTCACAGCCTAAATGGACATGGTTCCTGACATATGTAACTTCATCCACTACATTGACCATGGTTTCCGGGGAATGTTTAAGATTATAGCGGGTGCAATATGGTAATTACCCGTTTACGAACTGAGATGCAACCCCAAGTGCCCCAAGTAACCAGGATTAACAGGTATGCATAAAGGGGATATAGCACATACATCATGAGATATATAAAATGTTTTTTTATACACTATATCATATGTCATATATCATATATCATATATCATATATCATACATCATATACATATATATATAATAATAATATTATCTAAATGTGTATAATATATAGTGTAAATTATGAAATATATCAAATATCATGTATATATACCTATATAATATATAATATATAATATATAATATATAATATATAATATATAATATACAATATACAATATACAATATACAATATACAATA
>Ga0126342_10009293_pt1 | contig 17618 bp, 12 predicted proteins | sample Cyp1metagenome_FD_92528 | JGI IMG/M metagenome (GOLD analysis project Ga0126342, IMG submission 92528) | Coral microbial communities from Lord Howe Island, Old Settlement Bay, Australia - Cyphastrea 1 metagenome | ecosystem: Host-associated > Invertebrates > Cnidaria > Coral ... | reverse complement strand
TGGAATCCGCCACCCTTCGGAATAAAGCTCTCACAAGGATGAAAACCGGATTCGTTTCCCCGGAAACACATGAAAACATAAGGTCATGACCGAAAAAACCTGCATATGTATATATATATATATATATATTTGTATGTATATAAAAATATATGTATATATATATATGTAAATATATAGATATTTGTATATATATATGTAAATATATATATATATATATATATTATATATAAACATATATATATATATATGTAAGTATATATATATATGTATATATATATGTATGAACTTATGTCGCCTTTCCTTTCTTAAAAGAAACATGGGAATACTAAGCACCACTAGTGATGCCTTACTGGATAGCTGGAAATGAATATCTACACCCTACGCGATATGAGTTTGTCCAAATTTGGGGTACACTCTTAACAGACAAAGCCCGTAGATAGCATCATATAACCAGACCGAAGGATCAGAAACAGGCCAAATCAACAAAGAATCTCCCATAATTTTCGACAATCCAGTTCAGGTGTCAATCACTTTACCTTTGAATCGTGTTCACTTAGAACCCTAAGACTTCAGCCTTTCTCAACAAACCTCACAGAATTGACACCCAGACACGTCTCGTGCCAATCAAACCAACAGGCATTGGCGTCCACTGCCGCCTGTCAACACGGCTGCAGCAGGAACTGTCTTTCTCAGTGACCTTTTGAGAATGATGAAGACCATCAACTTAGACAAATGGTCCTGATTTAGCTTCAAGTATAGCTGAGGCTTTAAGTATGGGGACCATTTAATACATTTCAATATCATTTATCTCTCCAAGGGGGATACTTCGAAATCAACCATAGAAAAAACAGCACGGAACATAATATGGAAACAGGTAGAAGCTGAGTGATTGTGCCACCTCCACGGCTGCATACCTGTATGCTGAGTGCAAGGGGAAAAAACCTGAACCTGTTGGATACACTCCAGAGATTTTTCTGAAAAACAAATGGGTTTCCAATCCAATGGGTTTCCGTCGTGTTTCGTGGAACTACCATTGTTTGTCCAATATGTTGCATTACAAGCCCCTGTTGCCTTTCTTTCAGTGGCCTCGGATCCCTATGAAATTAAAGGTCAATGACAAGTACAAAAACCTCCAAGACTGCTGTCGTTGCCTGAGGGACGTCCAATTTTAACAAAACACTGACTTTGACGGTGTAGATGTTTGATGATGTTTGGACACTTGCAGAATCAAGGTGCATCAAGTGTGATGATCTTTGACCTAGTATGTTTTATTTTCCTGCGCACATAATGCATGTGCTCACATTCGCGCATGTTCTGCACACTAAAAATGATACAACATACAGGTGCTTGGACAATGATCCCAAATCCCAAGTCCGAACTGGTGTGTAAACCAAATATCAACCTAACCTATGACAGACATATCAGAAGGTTGGTTGAATAGAAAAATGTTCTATACATATGCATCTAGCTGGATATATTGATATATATTTGTGTAATATTCATATTTATATTTATGTGTATACTGTATATGCATTTACATAAGCATATATATATATATATATTTATATAAATATATATATATATGTACATATATGATCATATATGTATGTATATATATGTGAAATTAGTCAATATGTTGTGATGTATATCTAAAACATGTTCTTACATTCTTACAAATGCAGTGACCATCCAATAAACAAAACTGCAAATAGATCTATGTTTAATCAAAAAAATGTACTTTTTGACGTAAATATGTGTAAAATAAACAAGTACATTTATATCTATGTTGAAACACGCATATATATATATGCATATATACATATACAAAAATATCGTGGATATGTACACATGTACATGCACACATGTACGGTATAATATAGAAATGTAAGTGTACAGTGATACAACGTACCCCAGATCAGCTGGGTCTAGATCAGAAGTTTTCCCAACCCCCATGCGCATAAATAAATTCAAAATAATTGAAAAACATGTTTTGCATATTTTTGCATTTTACATATCCCATTAAAACAGCATGTTCATATCATGTTTTTTTGCATTTATCCCACTTTTGACTCAGCTGATTGCAGTTTTGAATGGTGCAAAGAGACTAGCTGGCTGATGTCTGATCAATCTGCGAGTGACATATGAATGACTTGTTTTTCTTGGTCAAACTCAAGGCAACATGAGAACGACGGGTGAAGGCAATGGGAAATATATAGACAGACCGAAACCCTGAGAGGCAAATGCCTGCAGCAGCACCTCACACAATTTTTGCAGAATCTGCAACACATAAAATCACATTTTTGTTTACATTGTATCATCAATTTTGAAATGCGTTGTTTTGTTTTGATAATTTTCGAGATTTTTTGAACTGTTTTTTTTGTTAACTATTTATTGTTTCCATTACCTTTTTTGAGAATGTTTGAGATCGATTATTTGTTATAGTGATAGGTTTTTGATGTTATCAACGCAAAAAAAATGCATTTTTTGGACGCATGTATTGACGTATATTATACAATGACTATGTGTTTTTACTTGTGGAACATAATCCTTGGTTTTCTTCGTTTTTCATGTTTTTTTGTTCATGTTCTTCATTTTTCCTCTTTTTGAGTATGTTGATTTTCGTATTTTTGTTTTGTTCGCTTTTGTTTGTCTTTATCATGTTTGTGTTGATTAGAGATGCGATTCCGATACAAACCCCTCCGATTCTTGGTATTGCAACAATTTTGTAAATGCATACATTTATATTACATATAATATATCTATATATATATCTAGTTTTTTATTTATTTATTTATGTATGTATTATACTATTCATATACATATATATATATATATATTTATTTATTTGTTTATTTATTATAATACTCATATATATATATATTTATTTATTTAGATGCGCTAATATATATGCAAATAAAAAAGGAAAATATGAAATCTTTTAAACTTGTGCATTTGCATCTGTTTGCGTACACACCGTAATGTACATGTGTATTTTCTTACATGTGCAAAAATCAATGTCACATAAACATATATATTTACTTAAATGCATATATAAATGAAATAAATAGATGGATGTGTTTGGACATAATTTTCTAAGTATACATTTCAAAGCTCTGCGCTGCGCATTTCTACTACAACCAATCTACTCGCCAGGCAGGCAATCACCAGCTGAACCTTCATCTGCCGTAAGAGGTAGAGCGGCGTGCTCTTCAGGAAATTGTACAGGTCCATGCCTCCGGAGCTTGGCTTTTGTTTATGGTGATTTCTTCGGGATGTTTCAAGTTTAGGGTTGGCTCAAAGATCTTCAAGGCTCTTTTAAAACAGCTTGTTGATTGTTTAAAAAAGTTTCAAGTTATCTTAAAAATATGGGTTAGGTTTGGTTCAGGCTTTGTTTTCAGGTGTTTGTTTAAAGTCGGTTCAAGTTTTGGCTGTTCAATTACGGGCGGCTCATAGTTATCCAGGGTGGGTTTTTCGTTGAGGTTGGTTTAGGCTTGCTGGCTTGCTTGTTTGGTGGCATGCTTTTTTGGCTTGCTTGATTGCTAGCTTGCTTGCTGGCTTCCTTGCTCACTTGCTTGATGGCTTCCTTCCTTGCTCACTTGCTTGCTGGCTTGCTTTGAAAACCCGTCAAATAGGGTGCTCCATCCGGGCCCGAGGTGAACAACCTTCAACCTTTGCCCCAAAAAAGCGGGTTCCCATTGCTGTTTTGTGTTGCCGGCCCAGAAATAGTCAGAGTGTTGAGACGGGCGGTTTGCAGGAAACTTGATTTTCCTTCGCAGCCGCTTGCCTCCAACAAAGCGTCACGATTTGGAAAGTTCTGGCAAAGGTCGCTGCGGGCTACCTTTCAAAGTTGTCGGCCAAAAACTCTTCTAAAAGGTGGAGATGGTTGACACGTCAGCACCGTCGAAACCGGACACCTCAAGCTACTTCGGTGGCCTCAACGACGTCATATGAGACACGGCAGCCGGTTCGTTTTTCGTCACGGGTAGTGCACTTTCGCCATAAAGAGGAACTTGGTCGACCATCTACGGCGATTGAGTGCGTAAAACCTGGGATTGGCTCATCCAAGACAAGTTTTCAAGGGGGGCTAAGATTGCCAAGCAGAAACCTACCAAATTGCTGATCAAAGAAAAACTCAAGCTTGCAGGGTCCTCTGATTTTTGTTCTTTACAGGCAATATCGCTGAGGCGGAAATACAATATTCCAGAAAAAATCATGTCATCCGAAAGATACGGGTCAATCAACATTCATGTCACTTTGTAAATGTGCAAATTAAAGGTAAGCTGATGTCAATGATTGGAGACATTGGAAGAACCAGTTTCTGCTAAAGGCGTGGGAGAGCAAACCCGTATTACAACTGGTGGCGCTGAGGGATGGCAAGCGATCAAGGCTCATGCTTTGTGAATATATGGCTAAAAATGAACCCATGAACGCCATGAACCCAGAAGTTCTATATTATCAGTGAGGCATTATATATATATAAGTATACCTAATAAGTATACCTATATATATATAAGTATACCTATATATATAAGTATACCTATATACATATATATGCATATATATATATTTATATATACGCAAGACCGAAATGACCCTTTTTCTGCACGGATGAAACACCAGGCCAATTGGATATAAAGGACAGCGTGGCAAATGGGACCCATTGGGTACTTGAAGGTGCAGTTCCAGCTATAAGCGGATATATAACCATAGTTATGGGCTTATATCCGGACTTCTGCTGGCTATTGACATGGTAATACCTATGAATAATCCCAACCGCACCCCAAAGTATGGGTCAAAACTGCCAACAAAAATCATCATTTCCTCGCAAGGAACCTCAAGATTTTGGGTCGGTTGAAGCCACGTTGTGAAGGGGTGTCCTCCAAGTTGCCTGGTTGGTGGTTTCAACCCCTCTGAAAAATATGCTCGTCAGTTGGGATGATGACATTCCCATATATGAAATGGAAAATAATCCAAATGTTTGAAACCACCAAGCAGTATATAACCATCATATTCCCATTGTTGTTGGTTTATACCCTATTTTTAACCACTATTAACCAAGTTGTGTTTGGTTTTTCTTCCACATGTTCTTTTGAAACCACCAACCAGATATGATACGTTCCATGTATAGATGGTTTACCCTCTGGTGAACTAACATAGCAATGGAAAATGGCTATTTATAGTGGATTTTACCATCAAAAATGGTTATTTTCCATTGCTATGTTAGTTCACCAGAGGGTACCTATTAAAAATGGTGATTTTCTATAGCTTCCACATGATTTCAATTTGCTTTGGATCTCCATCGCTTAGTTGATCTCTGATGGCAAGATCCCCATCTCTGCATCTCTGACCATCTGCTGGGCATCGGGCGCATCTATTTGGCAATGGTTACCCGGCCTGGTAAACTAACGTAACGAACTGGAAAATCACCATTTTTAATGGGTAAATCCACTATTTCAATGGCCATTTTCAATAGCTTTTTGTATGTTTACCAAGCCGGGTATATTAGATTTATGTCTGCAAAGCAAGGCAAGGGAAAAAATGACAATTTGTGTCCCTCTGAAGCCTCATTTTCCAAGACCGTTAGAGAAGGCTCTGGCAGCTTCTTCATGGGCTACATCCCAATTACTAGAGTTGATCACCAACATATTTCTCTGGTATATCCCGTCATCTTCATTTGACTAACATGTTTATTGAGGACTTACAGTAGCCATCGTTGAAAGTCGATTTCAAAAAAATAACCCTCCGGTAGTCAGTCAACCCTGGCAGTGATAAAATCCACTATATATATATCCATATTATATATAACTATATATATATATGTGATCTTCCCAGCTAGAAACCTCTATTTAGTTCATGGATTTCCCAGCGAGGAAGCTGATGAAACTGATGAAACCGGAGGTCAAGCACCGTTGCACCCGTGAAATGCCGCTTTCAACGCTTTCAAGGTCCGGGCTCACGTCGGTCATGGGCCACTTGATGGAAAAGCTTGGCCAGTCCAGGGTGTTTTCCTCGGATGCGGAAAAGAAGCGGTGAATCGAAGAACGAAAATTGCCATGTATCTGCTCTTTTTGTAATATATTGTACATATATATATATCATATATATCATATATTATTATTATTATTATTTTATTATTATTAATCTATAAACACATGTGTATATTATATATATATTGGGATGTATCGGGAGACATTTGCATATACCCAGAATGATCCAAACGCCAGAAAGGCCACCTGATTCATCCCGATGCATAGCTATGCGACTTTTAGGCCCCTCAGCGATAGCCAAGTTGGTGCGTTTTTAGCATGTTATAACTCCAAGTTCACTATGGTTTATGATAAATGTATACCATTGGATCCTTTCCACATCTCATCAGAGCATCGCACATTCGTTGTGCTCTGATCCGAAGATGGGTTATATCATAATATATCATATTACGTACCACCAAGGTAGAAGATCTTCAAACAGAAGTGGAATTACTGTGAATTATATACTGATATATATATATATAGCTTCTATATTTTTTTTGGCATGTAACTATCCATCTAATATCATGCCAAAAAAAATATGGATAGTTACATGCCAAAAAAAAAATAGAAGCTATATATATATATCAGTATATAATTCACAGTAATTCCACTTCTGTTTGAAGATCTTCTACCTTGGTGGTACGTAACATGATATATTATGATATAACCCATCTTCGGATCAGAGCACAACGAATGTGCGATGCTCTGACGAGATGTGGAAAGGATCCAGCACATTGAAAATCACATAGGATTCCAATGGACCTTACCTGGTTGGTGGTTGAGCCTATCCCTCTGAAAAAATATGACTTCGTCAGTTGGGATGATGACATTCCCAATATATGGAAAAATAAAATTCATGTTCCAAGCCACCAACCAGTTACAAATATGTACAATATGCAATGATATATGTCATGTAGCCAGGTACTGTAGTAAATCCGTGTGTTTTTGGGGTAATCCACCACCCATCACCAACCTAAGAACTAAGAATCTAATAGTCATCGTCTTGACCTTTTAGACAAATCCAAACTGGACACATATTTCAGCTCTGTCCAAGCATCAAACGGCACCTGAAATCCATCGCTGAGGATCACAGGGATACCTTCGAAAAAGCCGCGAAAAGCTGGAAAAAATGGTGGATTCATCGCCATCAGTGGAAAAACATCGAATCAGATCCACAACGGTTGGCTACACAGAAAAACGTAGCTGGTTTTTTTCGGGGTCTCTAATAGCTTTTAAATGCTTTTATATAACCCATCCCCAAAAAGGTAGAACAAATCATGTTTGATTGGATCTGAATCGGAATGGAACCTGTTTTTGGCCTTGTTGCCAAAGGCAACATGGCAACGAATGGCTTGGATGGAGCGTCTCAAAATTCGTATCGGCAGAGAAGTCGCCATTGATAGTAAAAAAAGGCAAAACAATGCAAAACATGTATTCCTGTTAGTGAAAACAAACCCCATTTCACCAGCTAGCACCCGAATTTCATAGCCATCATCGATCAAGTACATCAGTTCATACTTCCAAAATCTTCCATATTTCTAAGGACCTAAAAAAGCAAACCAATCCCACTTTTTTTTTCTAACCCGACACAGCCGTTTCTGTGCCCCCTAGGGTGCTTGGATGCGACAAGAAACACCCTGCAAAGAAGGCTTCATAGAGATGGTTGGTCCATGACCTGGGGCGTACTGATCGCCATCAAGTGGGCCCCACGTTTATCGGATCCGTGGTTTGAATTTTAACCATATATATATATAACCCAGATTTAATCCATTGAAAAATCCTATACATATATATATATAATTATATATATATACATATAAGTGGGAATCCACATGTCTAATCCACATATTTCATCCCTTGTAGTGGGAATATTCAGAATCTTCCATTAATCTAACTGCTGCAACCATGTGTAACCATGTGGAACCCATTTACTCAGTGGGATGCACCGCCAACATTGACCAACACTATCGAAAAAAATGTGAGGCGGTTTTCTGCGCCAAAATCTCACCAACATGGTACAAGTTGGTTTACAACTACAACTACCGTAAAACATCGTATAACATCGTATAACTATGTATATACACCTAATGCATCTGGTATAGGTACTGGGCCACTGGGGAGTTGAAACCAACACAGATTTTACCGGACACTGCTCTACGGATTTGGCCTGGGCCACCGCACGAGGTTCCCATGGGCACCAAGCAGAAGTGTGAGGCTCCCATGCCTGTCCCGAATTTCACGCTGGTTGATGAGGAAAAATGGTTTCATCCCCCTTCACAACATAGCTACGTTCAGTGCCCCAGAAAAAGTTCAAGAAGTTTGTTTATTTCACCAGAGTTTACGGAAGATATATCGAACTAATGGGGGTTAACAGATCAATATTACCCTCTGGTAAACGTTTACATAACTATGGAAAATCACATAAAATCACATGTTTTTAATATTTTTTATGGGTAAATCCACCATTTCAATGGCCATCAATAGCTAACTTTGTATGGTATTACCAGGCCGGGTACCTGGAGGGACACCACTTTACCAGGCCATGGTCAAGTTACATTCACGGCCGGGTCTCATGGATGGTCATCCCCATGTGGGCAATTTACATCCTGGCAAACAATGGTGGCCTCAAAAACGGGTCAGGAAAGGTACAGAAAATCATAAAAAAATCAAACTAGGCGACAAGTTTACGATGATAATGATATAATGATATAATGATATAATGATGATATATATGTTGGAAAATCAGGTGCATAAAAAAAAACAATCATGATACAATGATATATAAAACATTGTAATCATATTAAATAATGATATTTCATGATAGAATCAAATTAAACCTGTGCATCAAAAATCATGATATAATGATATCTAATGTGTTTCTCCAACAAGTCTCAACAGAAATTACCAGGTATATGGGTTTGTCAGGTTCCCTTAAATCTACTTGTTTATCATCGTTTCTCAAAAGCTTGAAATGGCAATTTTCCAATATTTTGCGTGTACCCCATTTGTAGACACACCCAAATTGGATATAGTCGGTTGTACATCCCAATCCATCACCATTTAATATCCCATGAATTTCGAATGTTCAATGGCTAATTAAATTGTTAAACCCTCATGTTCATCCATGTTCAGCTATACACAATATTCATATATGGAGGTTTCCTAAAATACATATACCCCAAATCATCCATGTTACTAGGATTTTCCATTATAAACCATCCATTTTGGGGATCCCCAATTTTAAGACACCTCCCATATTGAAAATTCATGTAACAGTGGCCCCCGGCAACAGTGCCACAGCCGCCACGGCACGTTCGAAGTAGTCGTCCGTGAAACCGCCCACGCTGACGCCTTCCAAGCCATCAAAGACCTCGCGTTTTCCCCGCCGGTGACCTTCGAAGGATGCTAAGACCGTCGTAAGACCTGTAAGGCCTGTACGACCTGTCACAAAACACTGGGCCCTAAATTTAGGGCCCTAAAGGTGGGGAGGCTTACCGCACTGCGGGGGGTGGTTCTATGCCGATAGATGCGTTCGCTCCGATTTTAATGAAATCACCAAGCATCTGCCATGGTCAATGGGGATGTCAACAATCCCCAATCATCCACCATCTGCTTATCCCACGATATTATCCCCAAATATCAAACTACAGTAAACAGGGATAATATAGTGGGGTAATATAGTGGGATATATGTATATATATACACATAATATATATATATATATCCATTATCCCACAATATTTATTTTATATCTATTTATGTTTATTCCATCATGTTCAATCAATAGGAAACTCTTATGATGAGTGCCTTTTTTTGTGTCTATGAAACAAAAATGTGTCATAAAAAAAAAAAAAAAACATCATCATTATATCATTTTTATCTATGTCTATCAAACAATAGGAATCTGCGTATCTGCCAGGAAACTCTCATGATGTTGCCACGCACGAAATTCTTCTTGTACAAATCATTGAGCCCCGGATGACGACCTGTGGCGAGCCATCCGACCTGGACGCTAAAAATTGGATTGCCATATTATGCAATCACCATTTTTAATATGTGTATAAATATATTATATATACAGACACATTTAAATAATGTATATATCTATATATTATAGATACAAATATGATGATACCTCCAACGCACATGTATATGACCCTCCATTCATGTCGGGGAAAAAACGCAAGGAGTGTGCAGATGCAGATGGTTGTGAAGGCATTTTGGAGATGGCGGCCCCCGGTTTAAGGTTTAAAATTCAACCCGTCATGTTCGTGTATCATACATGATCATGCTACATATTCATCCATTCATTCAGAACAAATCATGGTCAATCTTTGGTAGTCCACGACAAATTAATATGTTGCTGGTTATGGTTATTTTGTGTTATTTTCCATTTGTAGCAAAAAACTAAAGGATTAAAGTACCTATCCAAGGTGACAGATGAAATGAACATCCCAAATTGTCAATGGTTCTATCCTGGTTTTGGTTTCACCAAGACCATCTCATATCTCTGAAGACGTTCCATTGTTGTAGCCCAATATTCCCCTTGTATAATCATACCCCGCCGCTCTGTATATGTAAATATATATATATAACAAATACATGTTTTGAAAACAAAAAAACAACACCTAAAACACCATTTGACCAACATTTTGACCTAATGCAGGTATTGGGATGGACCACTGTAACTATAACATCTATAACCGTTGATAGTTTACCAACCGTGGGACATAAACCAGTTTTGGGGTGATTCATCTTATTTCCCCTTCCTACTCATCATCTTTGGTCGTGTTGGCCAGTAACGTTATTTGTTTTTTTTTTTAAGGGTCGCACCGCAACTGCAATCCATCCTTTTTGCCTGATTAAATCACACACATTTGGTTGACTTCTTACTTTCGTTGAAGAAATCCCAAATCTCAATTGGATGAGTCCAAATTTCAATGTTTACCTCCTTGTCCGTAAGTCCCTAAATAATCTTACCTCCGTTTGCGACCAAAATCTGTCTGATCCACCAAGATACCGTGGAAATTAAAGAGCAATGTGCGCTGCTCCGTTGGCAAATTGAACTGCGCCATGCGGCGGTATCTAAAGTAATCCTGAGTGTTGAAAAAACCGACGACGTGAACCTCCAGTGGAGGTTCAACTCCGAATTTTTAGACAGACCATAATGGGATGTACCCCACTTAATTGTGACAGTTTAAAAGCATTGCATATATGATATGATATGATATGATATGATATGGTATGGTTTGATATGATATGATATGACATGATATGATGCGCTATAAAATGCTATAACATGCAAAAATATAATATGCCATGACATGATAAGTTACTATATGATATGTTTTAATATGATACAATATAATATGATTTGATATGGTTTATGTAATATAAAATAATATTGTATAAATTCATATGATATGATTCGAGGTGATATGATATGACATACATTGACATACCCACTTTCTTACTGTCGCAATGACCCAGGGAACATCCACTTCCACTGGAATGCTGGCTTGGCACCGTATGGCCGGGAACCACAAAGTCCTGACGAGGGGCTGGCACATCGCTGAAAGTTGGGGGTCGGTGCGTAGAATGCTTGCTTTAAGTGTGTTACCCTCTGGTAAACTTTTACATAACTATGGACAATCCCGATGTTTAATAGCTAGATTAACTATAATATGATTAATATGGCCATGTTCAATAGCTATGTTAAATTATCATCATGGAAACATCACGGATAATCCAATCATGGGTAAATCAACTCTTTCTATCCCCATGTTCAACAGCTTTTTCTATGTTTACCAGGCCGGCTATCCTATTGGTAACTGGGTCATGGGTGACCTAAAGTAGCCCAGTTCACCAGGACCGTCATAACTCCTGATCATCCAGGTGGACACTGGACACAAAATCTCTGCGAATCATCGAAAGTCTATGAATGGAACATTTACCCTCTGGTAAACATACAAAAAACTATGGTGACTTGGGGATCTTGGGAATCCTCCATTTTAAGACTTCCCCATTTCAGTATCCATTTCTAGGAACTACCCTCTGGTAAACGTTTCAATAACGAACTGGAAAATCAACATGCTATCAATGGGTAAATTCACTATTTCGACTGGGCCATGGCTTCACTAGCTATGTAACAAATTACCAGAGGGTAGAAACAAATCAAACTGGCAATCTCAGGATGACAATAAAATGGAATCAAATCTGGGAAAATGATAGTCATTCGCTAACCAGCAAGGCTATATTGGGCTTCTTCTCCGTACTAACCATCATTCCATTGACGTCATAGTGAGGTCACTATAACTCAACCAGAATCAAATGGATACAGAACATTAGAACTACGGATTCTCTTTTGGGTCCACCCAATTCAAGAAACAGTACGTTCTTCGGACTCTGAAGAACTCATGTGATGTTGGCTGTTGCGGAACTTACATGAAGGGCCCAGTTGTAAATTGCTTTGTATCCTATCCGACTGTGAGTCAAAAAACACCATAAATTCCATCAATCCAACAGTTCGGATTGGATTTGCGATCTAGAAACCCCCAAGGTAATGTGATCGCAAATCCTCAATGTGATCACCATTATTCAGGTAGCCTCTGGTAAACTAACATTGTATATGGAAGCCATGCCCCATAGAAATAGATGGGTTTACCGTTCTTAAAAATGGTGATTCTCTAGTTCGCTATGTAACAGTCATTACCAGAGGGTAAAATCCATTAATATCCCATTATTCACCATTAAGTCACCATTAAATCACCATTAAATCACCATTAATGGATTCCCCATACTGACTGTGGATGTCCTGTTGGAAAAAAATAACCATCATATCGACTCCGAAAATCCAAAATCACGTGTCACTACCTTTTGAATCCCACGAGATTCCCTTAAGACATCCCAACAATAACACCATCAAATAACTGGTTGGTGGTTGTACCTACCCCTCTGAAAAATGATGGAGTGAGTTCGTCAGTTGGGATGATGACATTCCATTCCCACCTGTTTCTGGAAAGTCAGTCAAAATTCCATGGTTCCAGTCACCACCAAGCAAATAAGTAAATCCCATTAAAGCCCAATAAAATCATCATCTTCACCAGAAATCCAGTTAGACATTTCCAACCGAAGCCGTTCTCTCGAAGCAACGCTAAGGCCCCTTTTTTCTTTCAGGTCCCGTCCTTCCATGGGTTGAAGCAACTGGGACCGCATTTCCTTGGCAAAACCAACTTGGGGAACTTGGGGATCCTCGTTGGAAACATTGCCATTGCCAGAGTGGTTTACAAGGCATCATCATCCTCTAGGAGAGTGATATCACTGAGGCCAGTGAACATAAAAAAAAATGTTCTTGGCGCTGTTGGATAAACAAATTGTAGGAAACCAAGATGCCTTCAGCAAACCAAGATGAATATCTATGTCATCGGATTCTATCATCGATCTATCAACTCATTAAATCCATAATCTATCATCTCCATAATCGGTGCACAGGTACTACCGGAGGGATTACCGGACAACTGAACATGCTGTAACTGACGACAATTCAATCCTGTAAACGTCAAAGAATCCCATGTTGTCGTATAGTGAATTTAAATTGACTCTTATAGATGCTGTTTGATTTGGGGTCTATTCAAGTATCAACTAATCCCAGTACATAATCAGATCATGTTCAATCATATTCAGATTTACCCTCTGGTAATTTAACACAGCTATTGAAAATGGCCATAGAAATAGTGGATTTTCCCATCAAAAATGGTGATTTTCCATAGTTTTTTGTATGTTTACCAGAGGGTATATAGTGTGTTGATATCCACTCAGCGCGATAGGATCATCCACGTCTTGACCCAAGTGGACCAAGTGTCGGAGTGAGAGCCTCTGTCACGATGAACAAAGACTTGGGGATGTAGTCTCGCCATTCCTCACTCGAAAAATTTTTATGTCAATATATGTCAATCGCCCTAGAGAAATAGGAAGTCATAACCAAACAGTTAACGGTATATCATACTACTCGAAAAATGATGGAAAAATCGCCCTAGAGAAATAGATAGAAATAGGAAGTCATATTTCAAACAGTTTTCACGGTGTCACATTCTGTAACCAGATATATGTAATACTTGGGGTCGCTGTCATGAAAAGTGGCCCGCTGAGAAGCGCACATCATGGGCTGCTGGATCATCTCAAGAGTGAATTTCTGCTTGACGCTTGACTCGTGATTTATAGCAATTTAAGGAGAGCACTTGGGGGTGCAGGTCCACTTCATCGGCGCTGATATATGGCCATAATACGCCATAATTCCATAGGTCATGTTCCAACTTATGAGGGTTATTACCATAATTACTGTATTCCTATCAAGATGTAGCCATCTTCAAAAAACAACCAACTGGGGAAGGGTGGGACCCACCACCAAGTTGGATTAAATTGATACACCCCCAATCTATTTATGAGAGGGTTCCCAAAATAGTAATGTTTTCATTATGATGGTACTTCCCTGAGTTAGTAAAGCAGGGGTTTATTAGTCCGGGGTTGATATTACAGAATGTTGGATAGGTTGATGAAACATGTTAGGAAGGGGGGGCATGGGCCATGCGGCATGGGGAGCCTTTATTGTTGGCTTCCTCCAAAATAAAGTAATATTGAAAAATTGAGACCACAAACTATCCTCAATTTTACCAGCAATGGGTGGGTATGTGTCCTCTCCTCAACATTTTGGATTTGCATGGATCTTGAACCGCATTAGCATTGTGCCTTAAACTCCCATGGTTTATCATGGTGCATCATCATTTTCCCTCTAAACATTGGACACACCCAAAGGTGCGTACATCACGGATCGCAACTGATAAGCAATGAATCTCCGTGAACGTCCCATACATCACTGGGTTTTAACCAGGGTTTGGAACGATCTCAAGCTCATGTTCGTCTAGAATGTAGGAACATCATCCAAAATTACGAAATGCCACCAGGTCCGAAAGGGAAAAACCATCTTTGCATATAGTTACTGTTTCTAGTAGTTGGATGGGGATATTTTATCTGGTAGGTGGGGGCCCATCATTGTATGGCAGAAGAAAGGTTGAGTACAAACCAAGCGGCTTTGTGTTTGGCTGGGCAACGGTTCTACAAGTATAGCAACCCCCAAAGAGATTGAAAAGTCTTTGCAGCACGTTAGAAATGAGCGATAAAGTCGTTTATAGTCGTTTACCTCTTGAAAAAATCCAGATTTCTAGTTTTTTCCGAGTTTTTCCATGTTTTTTCCATGGTTTTTCCACGTTTGTTTTACCATTTTCCAAATTTTGCGGATGTTCTTTTTGCGGGCTCCTCGCGCCGAGGTCCGAGGTCATCCGAGGTCCGTGAAAGTTCGAAAAGGTGACGATACCTGGTAACCCCATGAATACTATAGTTATAAGTACCATAAATAGCTACCTTCTGGTTATTTAACAGGGATTTATGGTGGTTTAATGGGATTTAATGAGATTTAATAGGATGTACCCTCTGGTTATTTAACGTAGCCATAGAAAATCATCAAAAAGTTAATAGGTAAACCATCTGTAAATGGGCAATTTTCCATGGCTATGTTAAATAACCAAATGCTATATGGATTGGAGGTATGGGTTACTTAGCTATAGTTGGATACTATAGTTGGATACCATAGTTGGATACTATAGTCATATATGGTTATTGGAGTTATGTTCACCAACTTAGCTATCGTAAACGGGGGCCCAATCTGGCATTCCTGTGCTCATTAATCGACATGAATTGACAAACGGCTTGTTTTCAACCAAATCGACTTAGCTCGTCACTTCAAATGTTGAATCAATTTGGCCTGCTGTTGTCAATCACGTTGACCGTGCCTTTGGTGGTTGTATCACAAAAATGATAAATTTAATAATAAAATCTGTAGGTCAAATTGCAACGTCTGGTTTCTCCATCCTTGGGCTGGGTCGTATTCCCTACCGCCACGACATGGAAGCTCCCGATGCAAGCTGGGAACCGGGAAGAAGTTCATCCCTTGATCGGAGAAGATAAACCTGAGCTGCTGTCAGTTCGATGTCAAACAGACCTAGCAATAGGGCTTCCCAGGAATGTATGATGTATGTATATATATATATTATATATATATATATTCATATATATATATAAATATGAATATATTCACATATGATATTCACCGATATTTGGGTAATCTTCGTGGAAACGTTGACGCAGACAGTCGGAGCATTCGAGGCATGGGATGACCTCAAGAATCTCGCTTCCTTGTGCTGCGAGGGTTTTTTCCATGCTCGGTGGAAGCTCCAACTATAGAACAAGTAGTGTAAGGGAAGTGAAATTGGATAATTCACTATAGAAACTATAAAATGGAAACGTAGAATACCATTATTCGAAAAGGAAACGTAGGTAACCATATTCACTAGAATAATTCCCTTACACAACGTAGAACCATATTCTAAGGAAACATAAGAAAACTCCTACTGCGTTGTAAACTCAAACCGTCTACGTTGTGTTTGATGTACCCCCAAACGGTTACATCTGAGTGATCCCATGGAAGCAGATCAAAGAGAGCAGAGTGAGAGCATACAAATGTTGTAGTCACACCAAACAGACTCATCCTTGTTCAATCAAAATGTCATCATGTTGTTGTGCAACATCAACGGGCAAAACCCACTGATCAAAGAGCTGACCATTTTCCTTGCGGTGCAACTAGAAGAGGCGATACAAGTGTAAGTAAAACCATCATGAAAGTACAAGTCAGATCCTCTGACAAATGGGGATCTTGAGATTCATTTCCCACTTGAGGATGCAGTTGAGGCCATAACTGAGCATGGCAATGGTACCAAACTTACCAAACCCCACGTGATATAACCTCTATAACTATAGTGAAATATATCCGCGTATGACCCCCAACTGCAGCCCCAAGTACTGTTTCAGGGCTAGCCCCATTTTGCTGGTTGATGTCTCATTGGTGAGATCATCTTGGATCCCTTGAGATCCGTCGCTTGAAGCTCCCGTTAAGGACAAACCAAGTACTACTTCAGTGGGAGATCTTCAGGATCCTGAAATGGAGGTACTGTACCATTTTTCAGGCCATATTTTGTGGGGATATCCCCTTAGCCCTGAAAAATAGGCCTTATATATGGAAGGTACCTCCAATGAATCGGTTCCTGAAATGACCACTGACTACTTGGGATTCCATGTGATTTCTCCAAGCTACACATGGTCGTGGCCATCATTCTTCGTCCAGTGGGGTAGCAGCTCGTGCCTGTCGCGCTGGGGAAACCACCATCATTGATGTCTGGTTCTTCGGTGTTCCAGCTAGGTATACATAAACAATAAATATGTGTGTATATATATATATATTATTGTTTATATAATACGTACATATATTCTATTGTTATGTATATTTGATGCTTATTATATATATATACACACCCCCGGGAATAAACGTGTCTCGGGCTACCGTTTCAGGTATCAACCAACATGTCCACTCTGTACCGGCGTTTTCCTGGGGAATGCATTGCAATTTTTTTTGGGACCATTGACCCAAAAACAGCTAACATGTCTCAGTTCCTGCAATTGGGGCCCTTGGATTTCGACCCT
>Ga0126342_10009292_pt1 | contig 17618 bp, 17 predicted proteins | sample Cyp1metagenome_FD_92528 | JGI IMG/M metagenome (GOLD analysis project Ga0126342, IMG submission 92528) | Coral microbial communities from Lord Howe Island, Old Settlement Bay, Australia - Cyphastrea 1 metagenome | ecosystem: Host-associated > Invertebrates > Cnidaria > Coral ... | reverse complement strand
TGCTCGTGTCCTCCTGGAGCCGGCTTTCGTTCTGCACAAACTCTTCGCCCCTTCTGGCATCTTGTTGCTAGTAAGGCCTCCTCTGACGCGCTCCCCCTGCTGACGGCAGGGGTCGGCGGATATCCAAATCCTTGACTTGTGCATGATTCACAGGTGTGAAAGGCTGAAAGCCGCCACTGTATCTGTTTCACCCCACGGTTGGGCATTTTGGGCCACCAAAACCATAGGGGAACACATCAGGGATCCTTTGGAAGCCGTTCCAGGACAAGGTCTTTGGCATCGCACCACAAGGGGTGCACAAGGCAAGTGGGACCGGCTCTTGGGCTATTTGGGGGGGTCGATGAGATGCTTGGGATGGACATGTGAGACCGGAAATTTGGGATTTATTCAACATGGAACGCCCAAATTTGGCATAATATAACATCATATAACATCATATAACATGGCAACAGAAGATCCAATCCGTTTTGCAATTTCCACATTTTGTCCGGTTGATGTCCCAATTTGGGTTGGTCCATATCCCCATCTTTGTGCGTTAGCTGCGTATGAGTCAAGACCTTGTGGGACGGATGTTCATCCTCCCAAATATGGCATGTAATTCATGTAATCATTTAATGTTATTTATCCAAAAAGATGCTAAAATCATCTAAAATCAAGGTGTATTCAGGATAGTATAGATGAATATAGATGATATTTACATATATTTATATTTACCTCATCTATACCAGGTTTAACATCATCCACAATACCTCATTGAATATTCATAGCTCATTTAAACACACACACACATATATATATATATATACTGTATATATATATAGATGATTATAGATGTATTTATATAACATAATATGATTTAACACCAGATATTTATATATGATTTAATACCATATACTGTATGTTATCGATGTATTTATACACCTCATATTTAACATGATTTAACCAGGTTTTTCATGGCCAGCTGGGCGCGCCTGGGCCCAGGTGGTGGTGGCGACCAACATCGCGGAGACCTCGGTGACCATCGATGGCATTCGCTTTGTGGCGACTTGGACGTTGGGAGGTTGGATGATATTGGATGATGTATAGAAGTTAAGGGATTTCATCAAGGAAAATTATGAAGAACTGGTGATTGACAGTGAAGCAGGAAAACATATGCACTTCGACATAATTCAACCAACAAAAGTTGGGATTTCACCAAGGCAAAGTATGGAAACATGGATAGTTTAACCCAGGGTACATGTCTTGAACCTATCTCTCCACTACTGAACGCATCCCTCCGAACTTGGGGCAGAGCTGGTGAAGCCAACTTGGCCGGCAGAGTGCCATCCCAGCCAGGCGGCCATGTTGAGGGTTCCACTATACCAAACAATCACCGCTTGAATAATTGTGTATATTATCATCCCAAGATGGTTCAATTCTTAGGGATTACAGATATCCCAGAATTGCGCAACTCTCTGTTAGCTTCCCTTATGGTTTCAGATATGATTAGAAATATCAATGTAACTCAATCTCTATCTATGTTTATCTATGTTTCTCACATCTTTATCTCTATATGCAAATACGCAAACACACACACACACGGAGAGTATATATATATACAAGGAACATATTTAACAACACATTAACCACACACACACATACACACACAGATATATATATATATACATGATTGATCCAACTATCATATACATCATGAATCATCATTCATCTATATAGAATGTCTCGTTAAATCCATGGGTTCCGAGCCACCAGGTGGACAGCGGCAAGATGCGCGGCCTCGACGTGGACGCCGCCTCGGCCGTGCGGCACCTGGCGGAGCGCTGGGTCTCCCGTGCTGCGGCGGCGCAGCGCGCGGGCCGGGCCGGGCGCACGGGGCCGGGGCGCTGCTTTCGGCTCTTCTCGGAGAGGTGGAGATGGGGTTGGGGTTGGGGTTGGGGGATGGGGGGGTTGGGGATAGAGAATTTTGCTGATATGGTTTGAAGATATGGGATGGGTCATAGTTTTTTTAAGGATTTGAAGAGCAAATATGGGTTGTGTTTGGGACAATTTGGGGGACACTATGGTTTTCTTACATGTTTTTTAAAGCCCAAATAGATATACAATATAGTTCAATATAGATATATGGATATATAGATACTTTTATCAGTTATATCCTATAGGAATAATTTAGGACAATGGTATTTTCAGGATGAATAAAACACACTTTTTGAGGAGGGTACCAATTCTAAGGTACTTGATACAGGAATTTATACAGTCATTGAGAAATGGGATAGCAATGGGATAAAGTACTCGGATACAACCTTGCCAATGGGATACAGCTCAATTAGTTTCTGGGTTGTGGTTCAAGATCCCAACTACTGAAGTGGCGACCCCTTCCGCCTCTTCCTCTTGGCCGTCTCCGAAAACGCCCAAGTTTGCAGTCCCAAGATGTGGAAGTTGCATCTATAAATTGCCCGCAATTTATAGAGTTACACATACAGATATATCAGATATGTAAGCAAAGGGGATGGTCCTGCCAGACGAGAATCAAAAGGACCACAGAAACCCGAAACCAGTCCTCTGCCATTTGCTGAGCTGTTGCCATGGGAGCTGTGAAGCTTGACCACTCAGACCAGGCGCAACATCGTGCCAGCATCATGCAGCAGTTGCGACAATTCTGGATGGAAGACCATCTCTGTGACGTTGTGCTGAAGAGCCATGATGGCACAGAGCATCGCGCCCACACAGCCGTGCTATCTGCCGCCAGTGTGTTTTTCAAGAAACTGCTGGGTGGTTCGTTCCTTGAAGCAGAGAGGGTGCAACAAAAGCAGCCAGTGGAAATCGCTGCGTCCAAAGCAGCCGTCTCTGCATTGCTGGACTACATCTATGATGGGCAACCTGAGATGCCATTGGAAGTTGGTCTTGAACTCCTGCGACTGGCAGAGGCTTACGACTTGCCAAAGTTAGCAAAGTCGATTGAAGCAGGCATCATTGCCTCCTTGGATGGCAGTGTCGCTCTGCAAGTTCTGCAAGAAGCGCAGGGTTTTCGTTCTCTGAGAGCTGCCTGCGAAGAGAAGGTGGCTGAAGATTTTGATACTTGTAGCCAGCGGCCAGATTTCGGGAAGCTGACTGCTAGTCAGCTGGCCCGTATCGTGAAAAGGGAAGATTTGGGTGTCTCTCGCGAAGAAGCAGTGGTGAATGCAATATTTACTTGGCTCAAGATCTCCAAGGACAGGCATGCCTTTCTGGGTATGTTGTTGCAACATGTGGATTTCCAAGCACTGTCTGTTGAGAATTTGCTTCGTCTTGGCTGTGCAAACCTCTCTGGTCAGAGTGGTGACGACCTCCACATAGAAGTGGAGGACGCTTTGACCTCCCGAAAAAGAACCCGAAGTCCAGCTGCCTTTCAGTCGAAGAGACGTCGTTTGCAGCACTGGTCACCATTTTTAGGCGCAAGCACTGCCAGCACTGAATCTTCAGGGCGGGAAGTGCTGCCTTTGCCATGCAGCACTTTGCATTGGCACAAAGGTGAGATTCTTGCTGCTAGTGAGAGGACCATTCTTTGTTGGAAGCCTGGTGAACCTGCAGCCAGGGTCAGACGTGTCGCGGGTGAAGGCGCTGCTATGACTGGAATCAATGACTTAGGATCGGTTTGTCGCGTGTCCATATCCCCCACTACTGGTGAGATGTTCGTGTCGGACTATGAAAATGACAGACTCCTGCGTTTTGAAAACGGATCTGGACACTTGGTGCTGGCAGACATTTGTACCCACGCCATGCTTTACTCGCCCAACGGAGTGCTGTATATGCTGAACCAGCGTGGGAGAACAGTGCAAAAGCTGGTGGGTTCGACCCTTCAAACAGTGCTCGCCTCCGAAAGTCTTCCAGCAGACCTGCAGTTCGAAGCCCGCAGGATGTTCGTAACCAAGGAAGAAGTGATCTATATTTCGGATAATCGGAAGCGGAACAATCGCATTCTACGTATCAATCCAGCTGACCCGCTGCAACCCATCGTTGTGGGACGAATCCCAACCGACAGCAGGCCAAATCTACAGGACCTGTTCGTAACTGAAGGTGGAACAATCTATGTTGCTGACGCGGGTCAAAGGAAGGTATGGGCCTTCCACCCAGGTGGCGCAACTTTCACAGAAGTCTTGCAGACTCCACATCCGTTTTTCCCTGTGGCACTGTTGCTTCATGACAGATCGCTGTATGTGAGCATGATGACCCCAAGGGTAGATGGAGAGCCCAGAAATGGGAGAGTTTACGAATACTTGTTACCTTCTGACCTGCAGCTTCACCAGTGAAATGTAAAATTCCGGTGGCTGGGGCCGGTGGCTTCCACGAGCGCATGGGTCATGTTTTGATTTTCACCAGGTGCCTTGGCCTGCTGGTTGGGAAGATCGCTGGATCATCCCAACCTGAATTTGGCAAATAAATTGGCATATACTAGTAGGTTGGTAAATGCTGATGTTGGTGAGGGTCATATCTTTATATCTTGGAAATGAAGGATTGCAATTGATGACAGCCCCTGAAAATTAGTACTTCGTACTCACCATGATTTGATGTGAAGGATCATCTGCAGATAGGCCAAAAGGCCCTCCAAAAAAAAATCTGACATCCAGCATCCAACTAGGTCTGAAAATCAGCTACCCCTAAACTTGCTGGTGAATCATATATTGTCCCACATGATCCCTGTTAAATCGCATTGATGGGCCATATTAGGGGCATACCCCATTTTCAGACACCCAACTGAAGATTTTTCTGTTTGATGTACCCCGTCCGTTGCTGGTGGCTGTTTTTCCATCCAAAGAGCCAGGCTCTTTGGCGAAATGGAGCGCTTTACGGTGCCAGAAGTGCACCGTGCGGCGCTGGAAGGCTCACTGCTGCAGGTCATGGCTTTGGGCATTCCCATCCACAGGTGGGGAATCCGCTTGGAATGGATGGTGGGGCATTTGTAACATGTATCCTGCGAAACAATGGCTTATAGGAACCCAATTCATTTGGGAAACCCAGGTAGACATTTTTGACCGATCCCAGTTTTGGCACCCGATTGGAGGCTTATCAGAGGGACTTACAGGGTTTACGTTTACAACATTACCTCAATTGACCTTATAATGAAGCCTTGACGAGAATTCTTTTTTGGTGGCAGGTCTGCAGCTAGATGGTAAGTATGGTTTTGATACAGTTTTCTGATGGGATAACAAAGTTGCGGATTCAAATATCAGGACTCACATCCCAATCTGTTTGTGACATTTTGTGATAATTTTGCCACATATATCTGGTTTGCGTTCTCATGCCACATATACAATCACACAAACCCCCAGTTATAAGCAACCCCCCATTTCAAAGTATACATCTTCCAAGGGTCATGCCTTTGGAAAGTCCATGAGGTGAAAGTTTGGATGGTTACAATTGTTATACCTAATTTGAATAACATGGAATTGTGAGAATATGAGGTGAAACTGCAATTTTCATAGATTTCTTGAGTTTGGTTTGGTGGTTAAAAAATTGGTGGTCATATACCCATTATTAACCACAACCATCAATAACCATCATTAACCCATGATAAACCACTATAAACCACTATAAACCATCAATAACCATCAATAACCATCATTAACCCATGATAAACCACTATAAACCATCAATAACCATCATGTATCCCATTAATATACTACCCAAATTAACCACCATTTATGGGTATATGCTAATGTTAATATATGTTAATCATACACCCATGATAAACCCATGATATGCCCATGATGATCCCCTGGGGTCACCAGCACCGCTGGGTAGGTTCCGCCTCCCCGATGCCCCGCGCTGGGACGCTGTGGCGGCGGCCCTGCAGCGGCTGCTGCTGATGCGTGCCGTGCTGGCGCTGGAGCGGGTGGATTCAGGGCCGGGCCCAGGTGGAAAATCATGGGGAAAAAAAAGGCGAAGAAAATCATGGAACATGTGGACTTTATGATGGATGATTAGGATGTATATAATTGATGTAATGATGATTTATATTGATATGATTTATGACATTTTTCGTTTGGGCAAACCCAACACAATTTGGGTTTTAAGCGAGTACAATGGAAATTCATTTGCAGGAACGCGTTGGAACTTGAATGATTTGTTTTTGCGCATGGACAGGAGGGCTTTCCGTTTTCCTGAACAGCAAAATTATGGGACAGCAAGTGCTGGCCATAGAGATTGGAATAGCTCAGGAGCCAGGCATTTTGAGATGTTCAAAACCCCAGAGAGCTGAAGAGCCCAATGGACGCGTAATACCGGGTGTGCCCGGCAAGCACGGCCGTCCATATGGCCGTCCTTGATGTGTCATGCCTTTGACTCTCAAGACTTCAATGTCGGAAATCCATGCTATGCATTTTGATGAGATGCAACGGAGGCGATGTCCTGAATTCGGGAACGCAGATCAAAGAATGCAGCACCGAACATGTCAGAATCATTTCAGAGAATCCGAAGTGGTACTGTAAATCCATTCATCATAAATGGATCATGTAAACTATTGGCAGAGCAGCTTGCCAGACTCCGTGAAGCTATGGCACAAAGTTTGCTGGAACTGAAGTATCTTGGATGCAACGCAGGGGGCCACGTAGGGGGCCCGTAGGCCTCACCAGCAGATCTTCGCTGAAGCCTGCCTTGATACCTGAACATCACAATGCATCAATATATATCAATATATCAATATATCAATATATCAATATATCAATATATCAATATATCATATATCAACGATCATGATCATGATCATGATCATGATCATCATCATCATCATCATCATAATCATCATCATCATCACCATCACCATGACCATGATCATGATCATGATCATGGTCATGATCATGATCATGATCATGATCATCATCATCATCATCATCATCACCATCACCATGACCATGATCATGATCATGGTCATGATCATGATCATCATCATCATCATCATCATCATGATCATCATCATCATCATCATCATCACCATCACCATGACCATGATCATGATCATGATCATGGTCATGGTCATGATCATGATCATGATCATGATCATCATCATCATCATCATCATCATCACCATCACCATGACCATGATCATGATCATGATCATGGTCATGATCATCATCACCATCATCATCATCACCATCACCATGATCATGATCATCATCATCATCATCATCACCACCATCACCATCACCATGATCATGATCATGATGATGATCATGATGATCATGATGATGATGATGATGATGATGATCATCATCATCATCATCAAGGCGTGATCTTTTCCTGCCCCCAGTCCTCGTGAATTTCCACTACCCATGGTATCCCACCCTTTCGCTGAGGATTGCTGCCCAGTTTCAAGTGATCGGAGACTTAGCTTGCCACGAGCGGCCCGACGATGCGGTGCTGGTGGAAGATGCGCTGTATATGCAGCTCGTTGGTCGTTCGCCCATGCTGAAATCATCCCTTAAGATGACCTTTGAATATCAGAGCTAGTTGGTTGTGTTGCAGATACTATATATCTGTTTCATGTTTTTAATTTTCATGCCCAGAAATGGGATGATGATCCCAACTGATTCATATTTTCTGTTCAACCCCATTCAGGATGATAATCCCAAGCGGCTAAATCAGGTTTTTTCAGGGGACTGCCCCAACCACCAGGCAGAGTAGCTTGTCCGCGATCCTGGGAATGGTCATGAAGATCCAGGAAGACCTGAAAGAGCTGGGAGATGCCACAGAGGGAGGATCTCCAAGACAGGACGTGAGGGGTGTCTTAGATGTGCTCGTGGAGGGGTGTGTTCTGGTATGTTCTGGGATGGCTAGAATGCTAGAACATGCCAGAAACTTCATTTGTTAGCCGAATTCTGGAACTATTGGGTTATCCGGAGCATTGCCAGAATCACACTGCCTCCGACATTAGATGTAGACCAAATGTAGCTGTTGTGTTTTTTTTTTTCGCCGTTTTGTTTGCCACTGTTCCCTTTGTCTCTCGAGCAAGGGGCATCATTGTTCTTGTCTACTGCCAGGAGTGGAAGGATCTGTCCGATGGTGACGTCTATCACATGTTCGCAGTAGTTCGTGGCTGTGCTTCCGCCGTGGCCACTACACAAGGCCTTTGGGTGGTAGCTTGTGGAAGGATCAGGTCTGCCATTGAACAAGCCCAAAAGCTTCTCCTCTACCCGTGTGGCATGGTGTATATGAAAGCTGGGGATTTTCCGCGTGCGAGGCAGCTGCTGGAGGAGTACCTGTCAATGATGCGCTCAGTGTATGGAGACATGGATCATAGAAGAATGGCTGCCACACTTCGTGCCTTAGGCCAGGTGAGTCTATTGGCTGGAGATTTAGATCACGCGAAGCAGAACCTAGAAGAATCTTTGGACATGAAGCGCTCTTTGAATAAGGAGGACAGGGCGGATCCTGATATTGCTGCAGTGCTGGGTGAGTTGGGCCAGGCGAGTCTACTGGCTAAAGATTTTGCGCCAGCAAAGCAATATCTGCAGGAATCACTGGAGATGAAGTGCTCGTTGTATGGGGTTGGAACTTGTCCTGAAACTGCTGCGACGCTCCAAATTTTGGGTCAAGCGAGCCTGCAGTCTGGAGACCTAGATGAGGCAAAGCAGCATTTGGAAGCGTGCTTGCAGATGTTGCGCTCTTTGCATGGGAAAGACGATCGCACTGATATTGCCGCGACCCTGCATGCATTGGGTGTGGTGGCTCGACAGCTTGGAGATTTGGAACATGCGAAGCAGCATCTGGAGGAGTGCCTCCGGATGACGCGTTGCTTGTGCGGAGATGAGGACAGCTCTGGTATTGCCTTGACCCTGCGTGAGCTAGGTGAGGTGAGCCAACAGGCCGGGGACACAACAGCAGCGAAAGAGTACTTGGACGAGTCCCTCCGAATTATGCGCTCTTTGGCCAGCCCCGACAGTGCGGTTTCTGATGTTTCTGGCAGATCTGGCGGGTCGACGATATCTGGTCACTTGGCACTTTACAGAGGGTTCTCATTTTCACTTGGGGTCCAGGTGTGTAGTGTCTTGATGTGTTGGAGTTGTGCTGCACCTTTGTTTCATCACATTGGTTTATAGATGTGTATCTTTTGTATCCATTGCTGTGGGTTGCTTGTCCTGGAGGCTATTTTTACAAACCCTAGTTCAACCGTGGCCATTGCAGGAATGTAACTCCAAAGCTCCATAACCATTGTTACTTTTGCTTCTAGACTCTAGACTACTCCGGCACATGATGCATGCAAAACATCTTTGCTGCTGAATGGCCGGTGCCTTTCAGAACGTGGGTTTTCAGACAAATAAAGTGCAGATGAGAAATGGTAAGGGAAATCAATTGTTGGATTTCTTTACTGAAGGTTGAAGGAAGGATTTTGCATGAATTCGCATGGTCGTAACAAGCCCCTTTTTGGAGATATGTATTACGTGTACTTTTTTCCTCAAATAGATAAATGCATGAATAAATACATTCATAAATGACTCACAAATAGATAGATTTAATAAATAAATACAAGAAGTAAATAGATAAAGAAATAACAGCATGAATAAATAGACAAATAAATAAAAAACAAAGAAATAAGCATACACGCGCACACACACAAACATATAAACACACACAAAAATAAGAATATGTATATATATAATATTATATAGTTATATAGTTATATATTTATATGAATGTATATGTATATATATATATATACATTCATACACACATATATATATATATATAATGTATATATATATATGTATATATAAAACATATACACAAGACATTGCAGTACATTGACGGTGTCCACAAAGCGCCTCGTTTTGTGTGGAAACAACTACCAACTCGAAACTAAGTAATTATTCAGAAGAATGTGGCAATGTTTTTTTCCTCTCTCCCTTTGAGTTGGTATGAGAGGCCCCCAATCCTGCAAGGTTCGGAGAATGAAGATGGAGATCTGGTCATCAAGCAGTCGAAACACCCACAGGTATCCTTGCGACGATTACGATCATTGTGCGCAGAGAGAGATCCGTCTGAAACTGCTGTGGCACTGCGATCCCTAGGTGTGGTGGGTCGTAAAGCTGGAGATCTCGATCACGCAAGGCAGCACTTAGAGGAGTCCTTGCAAATGTTTCACTCCCTATATGGGGATGGGGATCACTCTGACATTGCTGAGACTTTGCGTGAACTTGGCGAGGTGGAACGGCAGGGGGGAGATTTTGATTCAGCAAAGCGACACCTGGAGATGTCGGTGCGAATGTATCGCGCATTGTATGGCGACAGTGGTCATCCGGAATTTGCTCTGACACTGCGTTCGTTGGGGGTTGTCAGCCGAAAGGTCCGAGATTTCGACTCAGCAATGCGGCACTTGCAGGTGTCCTTCCATATGTTTCGCTCTTGGTATGGGGATGGGGATCACTCCGACATTGCTGCGACTCTACGTGAAATAGGGGAGCTTAGTCGACAGGCACGAGATTTCGAGTCATCAAAGCGGCACTTGGAGGAGTCCTTGCGAATGTATCGCCAGTTGTATGGCGACAGCAGCGATCCCGAATTTGCTGAAACACTTTATGTTTTAGGCCTGGTGACTTTGAAAGTTGGAGATGCCCACCAAGGGAAAGAGCACCTTGAGGAGTCCCTACGAATGAAGCGTTCGTTGTACGGAGACCAACATTGCCCCGAGATTGCTGCAGCTCTGCATGAGTTAGGCCTTCTGAGTCGACGTTTGGGGAATATGACCCAAGCCAAACAGCACCTGGAGGAGGCCTTGCAGATGATTCGTTCCTTGCATGGGGATAAAGACCACCCTGACATTGCCGCGACTCTGTACGCATTAGGTGTTGTCAGTGGGCAGACTGCAGATTTCGATCAAGCAACGCTGCACCTGGAGGAGTGCTTGCAAATGAAGCAGTCCATGCATTGGGAGGCGGACCACCCTGGCATTGCGAAGACACTACACGCGTTGGGTGTTGTGAATGCACTGGCTGGAGATTTCAATCAAGCAAAGCTACACCTGCAGGCGTGTTTGCAAATGAAGCTTGCCTTGCATGGTGACAGGCATCACCCTGGCATTGCTGCAACACTGCATGATTTAGGCCAGCTGAACCGACAGATTGGGGAATTTCAGGAAGCCCAGCGTTTGCTGAAGGAATCCTTGGAGATGAATCGTTGCCTTCGCGGGGATGCTGGAGATCATCCGGACATCGCTGCCACGTGCCACGCTTTAGGTATGGCGAAGCAGCGGAGAGAAATGCAGCTGAACGAGTCCAGGCGAATGATCGAGGCACTGCATGCGGACATGAATCATCCCGACTTGTAACATCTTGGGTCGGCATACACTTGGAACCAACCAGATGTTAGTATGAATTATGGCAGGATATGACAGGCGGGTCGTGGCCATTTTGACAATGCAAATTCATCATACTTCATCGCTCTTTGCGGGGAGACGGAAGCATTTGATTTGTGCGCTGCTTGACTCCCAAAGTATCAAACAATCAGCGTAGTATATTAATTAATCTGCTCAGCGACCGAAGACAGCAGAACCAGATGCTGGCGAAAAATGTGTCGTTTGACCGTGGGATGATGTGGGATGCATGCAGGGCCAGGGGGGGGGATTTGGCGCTGAGCCACGGGCTCATTCCAGACATGGCACCGAAAGCTTCAGCAGCTCTGACCTAAAGCCCAACAAGAATATCGTTGTCCGATTCCCACAGCGTTTCCAATAGATTTCCAAAGAATCGATTTTCCAAGGCATAGATCTTTCAATTTTTTTTTTATCCCCCCAGATCACCATGTGAGGTTTTTCTCCTCCAAAGCGCAGGACTGGAAGGCCTTGGAGCTGCCCCCGCCAGAGCCTCGCCCCGAAACTGAGCCGCTGGTGGAAGATGCGGATGGCAACGGAGCGGGTTGGAGCGCCAGTTTCGGGCGACGCCAGGCAGAGATCTCATTGCTGCAGAACTTGGGTGGCTGGGCGGATTTGGGTCATATGGATGCAAATCTATGGAAATGTGGGCGGGAACCTCAAAAAACTGGAAGTCCAACTGGGGAAGAGTTTGGATCATTTGCGTTTCTGGCAACCGATTTTTGGGTCAAACCCCGGGTTGTTGCAGATGGTAATTTCTCGAACACCCCTCGCAGATGGAAAGTGGCATTGTGGTTGGATGGGGTAGCATCGCAGGCCTGATTTGTATTTCGATTTTGAAATCATGGTACTTGTATAGTTGCAATTGGTTATTCAAGACGCTGCATAGGGAAAAAATGTCAACGAAAAATATTGCCAAAATTGTAGGCCCACCTATGCCCCCAGAGCATCCCAGCCATGTGTGTATTTGGGTTCAACAGCCAGGTCTGGTTTCGTCCACTTCCACACCTCGGCTGTTGTTGGCGTTAACCCCCTTGGGTCGAGTGCTGTCACGGCTGCCAGTGGACGTGGGTGTAGGTGCCCTGCAGAGCTGGTGGGTTCAGGAAACGGGGCGGCTATAGCTCAAGATGAACATGCTAAACTTTAATCGCTTTAATCAATAAACATCCATAAGTCACACCCAACCATGTTAAACCATTTGGGGGTCATCGCAAAACCACGGCCATTTGGTTGACGAATCAAACCACGGCCAAGTGTTTTTTTTGGTATGGGTTAGTTTTTGCGAAATTACCAGCCCATACCAGTCCCAAATTTGGATTGTTCGGCACGAAAAACGGTCAATGTTGTATGTCCATTGCATCCTTTTTATCCAAACTCATTACACCTCAGGGATGGACGTAGCGGATGTCCCAAAGTGTGGGGATTGGCGTAGGGGAGTGACACCCCGCTTTTCTACACGACATACTGCTTGTATATCATCACCATTATGTCAAATGTTTTAATCAATGTCTCCCAATCGTTTCACTTTTTTGTTGTTATTTCTCCATGGTGGCTTCCCACCATCCAAATAGGTAGCCCAAATCGGTCAACATCAATTTTCGGGTTTGGAAGTGGGGCATTCCATGCGTCCCAAATAGGTACTGAAACGGGAAAAATGAGATCCGTCACGTTGGTGGACCCAGGGTTTCCCATGGTTTTCCCATAATTGTTGGATGCTCCTATTTTTTTGTGCTTGGATAACTCAGACTCATTGCAAGAAATGCACGGATTTTTCGTTTTCCATCAATTCAATTGTTGGACTTTGCTATAAGGTTGTTTTACCATTTTACATATTTTACACCCCCAAAAGTGCAAGATATGTTCATCATTTTTCATCAACATGACTCCAGCAGCTCCTGGAAAGGCAAGCTGCTGCTGCTGTCGCTGGTTTTTGGAGTTCAGAGCTCTGCTGTAGTGCTGGCCTCGGCGTATGGCCTGCATTCGCCCAGGGTGCAGAAGCAGGGGGAACGCCAGGGAGGTGCCCTGAAACCTGGGGAAATGGTTGGCCTTTGATGTCGGAAAACTATTGCACAACGATCTGCTACAAGAGTTTGCCATCCAAATCAGTAGAGTTTGCCATCCAAATCAGTAGCTCAGAAGCTAGAATTGTTCACTACTCAAAAACGGGAGGTCATTTTCCACATCATTGGACCCTTCGGTCATCCCTTCGGTCATCCCGAGGGGGCGCCAGGACGCAGCCACTTTGATCACCGCCGTGGGGATCTCTTCACCACGCTGCGGGTCTACCAGAGCTGGCTGCGCGAGCGCAGCCGCTGCGAGGGCGGCAGCGATGCGCGGAGCCGGCGCTGGTGCCGCGAGCATGGCCTGGATGAGCGGCTGCTATTTGAAGTGAACAAGTGACATGGCCGGGAGCCAACACGAGCCACCTCTGCTCATGACGATTTTGAATATTTTTGACTCAACCCCCCCAAAAAAGGATCTTTCTGCTTGTCAGTTCCACCATGTTCCACCAGTTTTTATGCTTTTGGATCACCCAGGATGAACATCCAGCTCTGCGACCTGCTCCGCGACGGCGCCGGCCGTGGCAGTGATGGCGGCACCGGGCTCGGCACGGCGCTGCGGAAGATGCGGATGGCCCGGCTGCAGGCGCTACCTGGGCACCATATATTGGCCTGTGGTAATCAAATGTGGCATTTGAAAATCCCAGTTTGAATGAGGTTTTAATGGGGTTTCAATAGGGTTTCAATGGGATCTTAATGGGGTTTCAATGGGATTTGACTGGGGTTTTAATGAGACCATCTATAAATGAGGATTTTCCAACAAGTCATGTCCCGTTTCTGATGCCTTCGCCAGGAGAGAATGGGTCAGTTGGATGGCAGACTGTCTGGTGAGGAGCGGAAAGCCCTGGAGATGGAGCTCGAGGACCTCCTTGGGCCGCTGCCCTCCTTGGGAACAGGTTTGGATCATTCCTGACCAAGCTCGTGGTGCGAAATACCAATGATAAGAATTTTATGGAGCTTGCTTCACTGTGCAACTGTAAGTGGCAACTGAGCGACTGAGTGAGCTGGTTCCCAGTAAATGGAACTTGTAGCCGGCACAATAAACCAGAATCATCATCAACCATCATAAATCATCATAGATGGTCATAAACTATCACAAATCATCATAAATCCACCCTACTGTAGTCTCTTGGATCCATCGGTTGTGTTGTTGCTACCCATCTGATGGCAGGAGTTGAAGTCCCGCGAGGCGGCGCGGCAGCGCAGGCGCCTGGAGTTTGAAGATGGGGACGGCGTCTTAGCCGAGGAGCACATGTCGGGGGAAATCGGAGGTGGGTGATGGATGGTTTAATATGTTTAGTGTATACGGTATATAACTGTTTCATGATGTTTTAAGAATCTTTAAGACTTAAGATCTATGATGATCTATGATACCTTGAGATCTATGTGGTTGGTGGGAGAGAGCGCCACCCTCTCAAGCAAAAAGGGCCAACCCAAGAGTGGAGGGCAGAAACAAGTCTGCAAAGCAGACAAACATCTATTACGACACTGACATTTTTCTTTGTACTAGACGTTGCGTTCAGAAGTATGTATGTCGCTCCCTCCCTTATTCTCTTTCATTCTCTCTTTGTCTCCGATTCTCTCTCTCACCCCAAGTACGGTACTTGTACATTTCACCAGATGTAGATGTTTCTTTGCATGCTTTTTGATGGTAATGGCATTGTAGAGACCTGTAGTGATTGAGTTTTGGGCATAGTTCTCAGTCATGTGCCTTCGCTGCCTCCAGCAGCGGATCATTTCCCGTGCCAGGACGAACGTGGCCTGGGCTACTCTGTGAAAGACCGTGACTTTTATGGCAGTGATGGAGAGGACAGAGACATGTGATGTCCCCTTCAAATTCAATCATGTTAAATCATGTTAACATTATTGAATTTGAAGGGGACGGAATTTCATCATGTTTTTATCATTTTGCATAATAATAATATCTAATCTCTTTCAATCACCCATTCCGTTCCAAAGGCACATGACCAACATTGTCTGGAGCAAGAAGCCCTAATATAGGATCTAAAATTTATCGCGATTTTTAAAGCCTTCGGCCCTTCAGCCAATTTTCAGGACGTGGCCAATGCCAGCGGCGGTGAGGGCAACTTCAATCGCGAGCTGAACCGCCGCAAGCGCCGCAAGGTCGCCAAGGCGAAGCCGTCAAAGGCGCGGTTGTAGCGGTTGTGGTGCCAGGGAGAGATGGGGTTGTGCCAGAACTGGGAACTCAGAACTGATGAATAGCTTGTCCACTGGGACTCAGATGACTGGAGTTTGGGCTTGTCCACTTGCTCAAAGCCATATTTGTTGGCCAAATCTGGTTGCTGCAAGCCCAGGTGCGGCTTCCCGAGAACGACGGCCTGGCGGAGAGGATGCGGCGCCGGAACGTGGAATTCGAGCTGCGCTATGGCAACCATCGGCACACCATGAAAGCCCTTGAGACGCTGACAGGCGCGGGCAGCCATTGTGGACCCTTTTGTTGTCAAACCCCCAACCTTCGCTGCTTCAATTCCACCGATCTTTCAGTCTTTCCGTGGGTTGGGAACAGATTCCGAGATCCCCATGGTTGGTTCAACCCCCCAATTTCTACTTAGAAGAAACCAGTGTTTGATCCCTGGTTCAAGCTCCACATTTTTTCGGGGTCTTGGCTTTCCAGGTCAACAGGAAGAGTTGCTGCAGCTGGTGGTCGCCTTGGCGTTTTATCCCAACCTCGCACTGCCCAGCGAGAATAACCGCGAGCGCTGCAGCGCCGAGTGCGTCTTCCACACGCGGCACGTGCCGTTTGTGAACCTCCATCCCAGTAGTGTAGCTTGGTGCTGCAACATGCTGTGTTTTCTTCCCTTAAGGAGCTAGCATAGCTGAGTAACCGGGGATTTGCCACGATGGCAAAGAAAGGTTGGAATATACTCTTGTGGACCTCATGATCAAATTTCGATCCGCACAGAGAGAGAGAGAGAGAGAGAGACACCACTTCTGACCGGGTCCTTCAGAGCATGTTTTTTGGGGGAGGTGTGCATGCTAGGAAGTTTTGGCAACAAGCTTTGCAGCCAAGGTTTTATACCCTCAATTGCCCGTACCTTGGCCTGTCGCCCTTCAGGGCTGGATTTACTACGAGCGCTTGGGGCACCACAAGACACTGGATAGTGTCGAATATGATACTAGGTTCGGGGTATTAACATGCATGCGTTGGCTATTGAAGGTAGCAAGTGGTTCGTTTCTAAAGTGGTAAGTTCCACTATATCCCAAGGGGTCACTCACCGCAGCTGCATTCTCAGACCTTGCTGGGGCCTCATGATGCCTTGGCTTACGGCAGCATTCTGCAGACGCATCTACCCTTCATGACCCACGTGACGCGCTGTCCCGTGGTGCCGGTGGTGCTGCTGTGTGCAGCCCGGGTGGATGTGACCAATAACTGCAGGATGAGCTTGGGGGGTGATAGGGTGGGAATGGGCCAGGTGATGCTTTGGAAACAATGGAAGTCTTGGTGGTCTCGATTGAACATTTCCAAACACCAATGAGTTTCCCATTAAAGTAGGCCACTAAGTTCTTTCATTTCGTGGGATGGGGTAGGTGTGGTTTGATAACCTGTTGTTGCATAGAATGAGAGTGTGACATGACCTCTGATGGGCGTTGCTTGTGACAGAGCCTTTTTGCCTCCATCTGGGTAAATTATAGCGACCTCACTGCGACCTCACTGGAATCATGGTTAATAACAGGAATCATCCCCCAAGATAGCCTTATTTCAGGTTAGTGAATTATTACAATTTACCCAGCTCCATGTCCCAATTATAAACCATTCCAAAGTCCAGAATTCCACCAGAAATACATACAATTAGGATCAAATAGGTGTTACTGCAAAGAATCACATCACACTATCAGAAGTTTTGCCCCCCCTCACACTATCAGAAATTTTGCCCCTGGGTTTGGAAGGCTAAGACCTGCCCATTTCGTGAGGATGTTAATCTGCGACCAGTGGCTGCAGCTATGTTTCGAAGATGGAGATGATGTGCAGTGCTTGGTCGAAGCTTGGCAGGGTTTTGAGGCTACTCCCTCTCGGAAAATGTGCAGTGGAACCCCTAGAACAAAAACACACGCACACACACACACACATATTATATACATAACATAGACCCGGGCAAGCCGGCGGCGGAAGTTTCCCAAACATAAATGACCTATAGTTCAAAGACACCCTGTCCCGACCGTGTCCTTCCCTCGACACTCCACACCTCACACTGCACACT
>Ga0126342_10009291_pt1 | contig 17619 bp, 22 predicted proteins | sample Cyp1metagenome_FD_92528 | JGI IMG/M metagenome (GOLD analysis project Ga0126342, IMG submission 92528) | Coral microbial communities from Lord Howe Island, Old Settlement Bay, Australia - Cyphastrea 1 metagenome | ecosystem: Host-associated > Invertebrates > Cnidaria > Coral ... | reverse complement strand
ACCATGTTTCTGCCTGCCTAGGCTGGCACTGCACCTGAAGTAGCAGAAAATGTGGCAGAAGGCTTCCCCTTAGCACAAAGTTATGTAGCAGAAGGCTCCCCTAGCAGAAAGTGATGTAGCAGAAGGCTCCCCTAGCAGAAGGCTATGTAGCAATAAACTCCGCTAGCAAAAAGTTATCTAGCAGGAGGCTCCCCCAGCAGAAATATGTGTAGCAGAAGGCTCTGCTAGCAGAAAGATATGTAGCAGAATGTTACGCTGGCAGAAAGTTTGCACAACATTTTTCTGCCTGCCTAGGCTGGCACTGCACCTGAAGGAGCATCTGCTGAGAACGACATGGGGCACCTAGATCACTGTAGATGACTAAGCTTCGCATGGCTGAACAAGCATTGACAAATATTGACAAGTTCCTTTGATAGTTATATAGTTTCTTGAAATTTCTTATGGTTTCCAGTGGTTTCTCGATGCTCCCTATTTAAGCCTGAAAAATGTAAGTTGATGCAAGATCATGCAAGAAAATGTCAGATCCGATGTTACAATATGTTACATTGCGCACTTTGCCTGGGATTGCCTGGTATGACAAAATGTAAGGTGTCCAAAATTCTGGAAAAACACATGAAGCCTGTGACCTTAAGGTATGCGCTTACCATTAAGCAAAACCATAAAATTGTAAAGAAACTGTTTTCATATGATTTTGACATGCACCTTCTTCGTGCAAAAAAAAATATGCCGGCCCAGCCAAACGCAAACATTCTGCTACCGGTCCGTTCAGCAAAACAAAAGGTTCTGTTACCAGCTCAGTAAACAAAACAAAACAACATTAAGAACCATGAGTTCTACCTTTTTGCAATCAACAGATCCTTCCACTGGTAACGTTACTTTTTTCAGGCTTGGAACCATGAGTTTCAAACTTTGGGGAACCCGCAGTTCCTTACAATGATAGCCGCTTAGCTTCGAAAACATAAATTCCAACTTCTGGGAACCGGCAATCCCTTGCAATGGTACCCTCTGGCTTTTAGGTTGGGAACCGTAAATTCCAAGGTCTGGGAACCGGCAGTTCCTTGCCATGGTGACCTTTGGTTCCCACGTTGGGAACCATCAGTTCGAACCTTTATTAGGAATTGGACAATGGCAACCTACTGTTCCCAGGTTGGGAAGCATGAGTTCCAACCTCTGGGAACCGGCAGTTGCTTGCAATGGTAACCTCTGGATCCCAGGTTGGGAACCATGACTTCTAACCTGTGGGAACCGCCAGTTCCTTGCAATGGTAACCTGTGGTTCCCACGTTGGCCACCGTGAGTTCCAACCTTTGGGAACCGGCAGTTCCTTGCCATGAACCAAACGCAAACATTCCGGTACCGGTCCATTAAGCAAAACAAAGCGGTCTGTACCGGTCCATTAAGCAAAACCATAAAATTGTAAAAAAACTGTTCTCATGTCATGTTGACATGCACATTTTTCGTGCAAAAACATTTATATGCCGGCCAAACAGCCAAACGCAAACATTCTGCTACCGGTCCGTTCAGCAAAACAAAAGGTTCTGTTACCAGCTCAGTAAACAAAACAAAACAACATTAAGAACCATGAGGCCTAACTTTTTGCAATCAACAGATCCTTCCACTGGTAACGTTACTTTTGCAGGTTTGGAACCATGAGTTTCAAGCTTTGGGAACCCGCAGTTCCTTACAATGAAAGCCGCTTAGCTTCGAAAACATAAATTCCAACTTCTGAGAACCGGCAATTCCTTACAATAGTAACCTCTGGTTCCCAGGTTGGGAAGCATGAGTTCCAACCTCTGGGAACCGGCAGTTGCTTGCAATGGTAACCTCTGGTTTCCAGGTTGGGAACAGTGAGTTCCAACCTTTGGGAAACGGCAGTTCCTTGCCATGAACCAAACGCAAACATTCCGGTACCGGGCCATTAACCAAAACAAAGCGTTCTTTACCGGTCCATTAATCATATCATTTTGACATGCACGCTTTTCGTGCCAAAACATTTTTATGCCGGCCCAGCAGCCGAACGCAAACATTCCGCTACCGGTCTATGAAGCAAAACAAAAGGTTCTGTTACCGGCTCAGTAAACAAAACAAAACAACATTAAGAACCATGATTTTTATCTGTTTGGAATCAACAGATCCTTCCACTGGTAACGTATGTTTTTTCAGGTTTGGAACCATGAGTTTCAAACTTTGGGGAATCCGCAGTTCCTTGCAATGATAGTTGCTTAGTTTCGAAAACATAAATTCTAACTTTTGGGAACCGGCAATTCCTTGCAATGGTACCCTCTGGTTCTTAGGTTGGGAACCGTAAATTCCAAGGTCTGGGAACCGGCAGTTCCTTGCCATGGTAACCTTTGGGAACCATCAGTTCCAACCTTTTCTATCTGGGGTCTATGCCGGTGTATTTTTTTTCCTTTTTGTTTTTCTTCGATTGGTACCCCCACCATTGCGAGAAATCTAGGCACCTTGTTTTTTAGCACTACTCTTTGAAACACTGGAACCTGTTGGCACGGATGACGTGCCAGCACCTGTTGGCAAACGAAACTGTTGCAGCGTTGCTGCACGCTCGGATGGCAAATTTAATTTTATATTTGGTGTGCTGTCGTGGCCTCCATCAAGGATGACGCGGTGCCTTGATCCAGTCATTGGTTGCCTTGAACCAATTCGGTAGATTTCGGTAGCGGGACAATAAGCAAAACAATTCTTTTAGACGGAAAGTTTGTCTACACGATACTCTCTGTGTTGAACCAAAATATCAAGCCAACCCAAATGATGGGGTTGAAGGATACCATAGGCACCTCTGTGCATCAGGTTGACGACATTACAAGGTTTCAAGTACGTTCCAACCTGCTGGACGAATCTGGCGGGCTGAAGCAGATTCACGTGTAGTAATCCCACCATGACCGAAACAGTTTGGCGAGCCCCAGCTGTGGAAAAAATCTAGGTGCAATTTTCTAAATTTTTGCTTGTGATGTCAGCAACTAAGTCTTCGTTGCCATTAACATGTTGGAATCTAACAGCCTCGGCGGTGATTTCAACGATTTGCGTGTAACATGTTTTTGGGAAAAAAATACTCCAAACCCACCACGTTCGCTGAAAACCTCCCCAGCTGACATGATTATCCTTTTTGACACCGGTCAATGCCCACACACATATTTATCATCATGGTAGAGTTTGGTAGATGGTTTGGGGCGCTGGCATTTTGAACCCGAAAGCATGGACATCATTTCTTGGGATGCCGTAAACTAAATTCGGCGTGGTTTACCGCCATAAGTGGGCGGTGCCACTGGCACTTAGCACCACCCCCATGAAATATTATGAATTTGCTGTGTCAAACTGGTGGTGGGAAACTGTTTATATGAGTCACGGACACCCAGTTAGCAGGAACCAGCCAAAGCAAAGTAGTAAGCAGGAGGGTATTTTTAGGGATTCATATAAGGTCCCTTTCGGAGCCCCGAGCTGCTTACTTCCCTGGTCAAATTGTAGGGAGGGTTCCTGCTTGCTGCGTTGTGCCTACTTTTCGTGGGCAAGAGGCTCGGTACAAGGCAATTTTTTTCCCCCGCATGATCTTGACACTATGTCTACGGTACCTGTCTTGACACTAAGTCTACTGTACAAACACTTCAGGACAACGGAGCTGTAGTAAGCAGATTCTGAAATTGTCTTTGGTGTATATGTTCATATATCTGCTTACTACAGGTGCTTGTACTTGGGCCTTATTTGGGTCATTTCTTATTTGCCTGATTTTGGCCTCTGGCAGATGCAGTAAGCAGATCAGTCTCTGCTTACAAGGCGTCCCCGACTATATACACTGTATACTTGCGCGCCTTTTTCTCTGGCACTTAATGCAGTGCAAGGTACTAGCCAGATACGTGAGGACTTTCGCACGTAAAATTTTCGAAATCACAAACAACATTGATATAAATTTTCCAGAGTGGGGTGCCAACATGTGTCTTGACAAGGGCTGGCTACATACGACTAAATAGCGACCCACACGTTAAAAAATAAACCCAGGATAATCCAGGTGGACCGTTGGTTGCCCACTGATTTGGTGATTCTATTACAGTAAAGGGCAACCTGACCTCACGGGGATATGCGAAGATTATTTCAGTTACGGGTAATTACTCAAATTAATTTAGCCTGAATGGGGCCACCTGGGGTTTTTTTTGGGCAATGTTTCGTCAGACTAATTCAAACAATAAGAACGATTTATATGCGGACGTGTACGCAACAATGTGTCGCCAGGTCCGCGCTAGAAGGGAAAAAAACTAAAGACAAAAAATTAAGGAAATACTTATGAATTCGGATGGGCCTCAACTTGGCCGTCGGTGAACGCCTCGAACACGCCTTCTCCGCGTCCCTGATGCGCAAATTTCCTACAGGAACCCTAAGCAAAGCAGCGCATCTCATGTACTTTGCTAACCGAGCCTGCACGTCCCCATCGTCCCAAACGATTCCGACATAAGGATACATAAGGATTTGGATCCGCGTCGCTGACAAGCTGAATGTCCGACAGGATCCGAAATCCACTGGTCGACGGCTGGCCATCCTGCAGGCATATCCTGACATTGGAATCAACTGCATTTCCAAACAAGAGCCAAACCCACAAGAACCTCCCCCCTTATGCCTCCGCCTAGGGTGTTTTGGATGCTTTGTCCCGAAACCATGCCGATGGCGGCTATGAGACGGGTCTTGCCCACGCCTGCATGGGACATCTCTCGGCAGCATATTGCACAATGATCATGCGGTGGGTTGGGGCGCTCTTCACGGCAAGTCCCGCTTGCACACGTACGTATTTTCACCGCACATTGACATGGATCATGAGGTGAGGCAAGGTACACTCGGTGTCACTGCACGTTTATCATGAGGTGAGGTGGTGAGGTGGACCTGCGATGAAGCGGTAGCCACGTTCGTTCTCTGTTGCACATGCATTTACACTGCACTCTGATCATGGGGTGGGGTGAAACCTGGTGGCAATGTGGTAATCACGTTCATGTTTATTTCCTACAGTCCTACACTTTACACTGTTCATGGGGTGGGGCGAGCGGGGTGATAATAACATTCTCTTTACTTACGCATGCTAGTCAGCATAAACTAATCAGAACATCTTGTTCACAAATGACTCATGACCATAAATATTGCATTGCTCAAAAAATCTACTACGGCGTCACAAGCAAGGCAAAACCCGGCGTAGCGAGCAAGGCAAAAATCGCCAAAATCGGCGTCACTAGCGAGGCCCCGCCCCAGTCATCTCGTTCCTTGTCTAAACGCTGAACCTACCATCTTTGCTTGGTCTAACGCCCAATAATGCACAACGGCGCGGTCGCGACATGTTGATAACAAAGCTGCAAAGGTTTGAATTTTAAGCGCCCAAATTTTCAAGACCCGAAAGATTTCCGTTCGCGGGTGTTGCAATGTTTGTGACTGAAAGCACGTTGGATGCGAATATGCGGTGTAATGCGAGGTTGACTACAATGACAAATTTTAAATTGTTCCTGGTTGAGTTTGCAAACAACGACACACGCTTACGCCTACCTGACTCACAAGCACTCCGGTTCTGCAACCTTGGCGCGCCAGACAGACAATGAGTGTCGCAGCACTTTGGGCCTTTGGGCTAGAGATGCAAAACATGTTTCATCTTTTGTTGGAAACGAATCCTCGCGCAGGCGACACTGTCTCGCCAACACCAATGATGCCACTTTACACTTTAGGGTTGGAGTGTGCCGGGGTGTGCCGGGTGGGCGAGGTAGTGATGCCCCTGTTAAGGTGCGCGCCATGGACGTCAGGTTGAAGATTCTCTGGAGGTTGGGTACGGCCGAGCAGGGCAGGGTAAAGTTACAACTTACAACGTTGAAATTGAGGACAGGTTGGATACAGCGACGTGCATGAGGTAGTAACTCACGCCTGTGCTGACTGTCACAAAGCATTGGTTCCATGTTGAAGCTGGGTGTAGGTAAAATAGGGTGATGGTGCTAATCCATATTAACTCACACATGCCACGGAAATTCTCATGGTAGGACGGGATGGCCCAATAATGATTCTTGAAACGTCCAGACTTTCACAAACGGATCTGAAGCTACATCAGCCAAACTATTGCACGGAGACAGGCGCCAGGCAGGTTGTCCCGTCATTCAAAAACATGCTGGGCCAAAACAAGATCCAAGAAGTGTAACTTCCAACCACTACAGCTGGACCTTTCGTGCACGAGCACAACGAAATGTCTTGAGGTCAAACTATTTCATCGGTGCTCTGCGTAAACTAGGAATGATTGAAGCGTGAATGAACACCATGCTTTTGGGGCCCCTTACCATTTTCCCATAGTATCCTCACCAGTCCCAGACAAATTTGTACGTGACAACAAGCCCTACCGGACTGCCAGATGCATGTGTGAACGAATGATCCGTGTGTGGCGCAGATTTTCAGCACCTATGCCCATCTACCTAAGTCAGCCACCAACTCAGCCAACTGCATCTATGCACGGCTGCACCAACGCCCAACTCAGCCACCACCCCTTCCGTGTCAAACGTTAATGTTCGCTCGTCTCTGCATACATGTCTTTGCACCCACCCACCCCAAGAGGAGCACATTCACACAGGTGAAAACGGGGTACTTTGGGCAAAAGACAGCAAAATTTACAGGCGTACATATACAATCATATACATTGCATGCAAAACCAGGTTTTGAAAGTTGATTTCAGAAGGTGACGGTGTGATACAAAGAAACTGTTTCCTCAGCATGCACCCTGAAAGTATCAACATAACTCTACCTTCTCTCAACAGGCGTTGCATCAAGGTTTTCCGAATGCCAATTAATGTGTAACGTGTTTGCGCTGTGGTGAGGTCTGTTTTGGTTTGCTGCGTGTTGCGGCTGCGAAGGTGTCAGTCAGAGGCTTGCCCTGTTTCGGGTTTTGTGTCGCAACACGGTTTGGACGGAGGATGCCTTTTGGATCCTTTTGGGGGCATCTGATGGTCGCAAATTGTTTTCAAGCATAGAAATGCGGCAAGCAATGGTCCACATTATACTGCCACCGACTGGGAATCACAGGTTCTGGTTTCCAACCGAGGGGAAAAGGAAACTTAGCTGCTAAATTCAAGACAAATAAAGCAAATGAGAACAAAAATATTGGGCATTCAAGACTTGTAAAGGATTTTGCTAGGCTGTTACCAATGATGAAACAGGAGCCAAAAAAGTAGAAATACACACTGAAGAATTGTTGCAATCGAACGTACAGGTTGAACAGGCGATGACTTGAAGGTGCGCAGAATGGCGTCGTCCATATAAACACTTGTTCCCTCTTGCACCGCCAAGCGTTGGACTGTGTACAGACTGGAAAACATCTTGCTGGTGACTGGATATGTTTAACGCCGCAAACATCACAATATCAGAGTTCTTGCAATAAAAAAAGAAAAGTTCCACTGACGACGTCTGACGTCTGACGTCAATAAGGGGAGAGCATCATAAAGAGGGCACCTGACTTCCATCTTTACTCAGCAAACTTATGCTCAAGAGTTGAAGTCACGCAAACACTAGATGTGTTCACAAAGGCGATTGCGAGAATGACTCCTGGGGAAACATGTTCGAAGTACAGAACCCAACATTGATCGCAAACACAGTGGCACCACTTCCATGAAGCGCATTTGGGAATGTCTCGATTGTCAGCGAGGTTTTCAGAAGCAAACGCGGGCAAACGCTACAACCTGTTGACCACCTTCTTGCATCAGCAAGACAAAAGGCCGCAAGTGGCATCATCCGCTGCATTGCCCTTGCCTACAGGAACACAACACGGTAGCTGAGGCACTAAGATAGATAGACAGACAGACAGACAGACAGACAGACAGATAGATAGATAGCTAGATAGATAGCTAGCTAGCTAGATAGACAGACAGACAGACAGATAGACAGACAGACAGACAGATAGATAGATATACAGAATTTGTGTGTGTCTATGCTATATAAGATTGTATATGTAATGTGTATATATATATATGTGTGTGTGTGTGTTTGTTTTTCTTCTATCTATCTGTTTATTTAGAAAGTGATTTGGGCAATTTGTTTCTGCTTTAGAAGCTGACGACCTCATTCCCTGAGTTCTTTGAGCAAGCTGAGGCCCGCTCTCTTGTCTAGTCTATTTCTGATGTGCGGTTTTTTTTGTTCGTCCCCTCGCCTTGGCACTGCTTGCGCAACTAGAGGACATGTTTGTTGTCGCCCATCTGTGCGCAAACTCTCCACTTGAAAAGCGTCTATTGTAGCGTAGTGCTAGGCACTCTGTGCTGTGAATTGCGAGAAAAAGTGTAACTCCTCAGGCTTCGGAATCATTGCCACATTCATCGTGAGGGACTAGGATAGGTTTTTGTAGCCTGACTGGCCTAACGCACGTCCATTCTTGGAAACTACATCTTTCGCATCCCGTCTCGGGCCTTGTAGAAGTGCAGTGAGAATGCGACTGCTTCCTGCAGAAGTTTCCAGCATGACATCAAAGCAAGGTGATTTGCAACTTGAAGTTCGCAACATGTGCTGAACTGTGCGCAAGGAGGTGGAAAGCTACACGGTGGTGGAAGCTACACGGTGGTGGCAACGGCAACGTTTGGAAAATAGTCAAGCCATTTCAAGGTCGCTTCAGTCCATGTAGAAAACACTTGAGATACTCAATTTCCAATGTGAAGTCTTCATCCTTTTCTTCCCCATCTTGACCATGGCACCTATGAAACTCACCACAAATGACGGAGCATTCCAGACCTGGAACCAGGACAGCAAATCTCTAGGAGAAACCAACCAGAACGGTGCCCAACCAGTTGAAATTCAAAGGCTGAAATCCCAAAATACTACCTTCAAATCTACAAGTTTTCGAATCAAAACCATCCTGCGCAGTTCTATTTTAGCTTATGTCACCCTTCTTGAACTGGAGTTCACGCAGCCGTTCAGCAAGAGGTCTGTCTTTGAGAAGACCTCAGAGGCCTCCCCCAATCACTTCAAATCAAACCGAATGTGGAGTCAAGCTTTCAGTGCTCTAGAAATTTCATCGTCTTCGGCCCTGGTCCAAACAGCACTGCTAGCTCCAACTAACTTTGTGTTGCTTCAATTTGTGCAACATTCTGGTTCCAGGACTTCTATTTAGACGCAAGTCACAAACCCGAGCCATACTTTGACGACGTGAATGGATCACCATGTTGCCAATACCGCACATGCCCTCCCTTTCAGCATGAAATGGCCTTTATACATCGATGGTATTGGCAGTTCTGAGGTCCCCTGCAATAGACGGAGCCTTTTGAACTAATGCACCTCTGCAAAGCCGAAACTCACCAGATCATACAGTAGCAAAAGGCACAATTCCTGACACATTCTGGCCACCCTCTTTTCTTTGGTTTTTTGGATGCGTTCTTACTCCTTGAAGCTGACCATATCTATTACGCCAGCTGTCTAGGAATCCCTGTGGTCGGACACCCAGACGCCCCAAAAGGTTCCTTTTCAAGTGGATCTAGCACACTGTTCTGGATATTCTATTTTGTGGTGAGTTGCAAATGTCATTTGATAGTACTTGATACTACTTGATAGTGGGTCCTAACCAAAAGTTGTAGTGAACAACGGTACATCCATGACGTGTCATACGCGTCCGCGACATCACAAGCCAGGATTGCAAAACATTTTTGGCAAAGTATAGATACGTATAGATTACGTATAGTATGTGCGTATATATGTTTTTTCTGTCAATATCCTGCCGTTATCTCTCCGCAAACTATCATAGCCCATGTAAAGAGTTGGATAATGGCACGGAATCATCACATGTTTTTTCGCCTGGAACAAAAAGTTGTTCATTTATGAATAAGTCTGTCCGAAAATTGAGTACAAGCATACTAAGTGTACCCCAAAATTGTTGTTTTAATGGCAAAACAAAGTTCGAAACCATGAGATTTTGGGGCACACGACTTTCAAACAAACCCATCTCCATTTCCAGCTTTCAAACTTACTCCTGCTGCTGGGTATCCCCATATTGACATCTCTTACCCCACCCGAGTTGGTCTCTTTATTCTCCGAAATCAAATCCAAAGTGGATTTTAGGTGGATCAGGTATCCTCAGACAAGCAAGGATCAATGAAATTACATTACTTTCTGTTAAACAAACGTTGAACCCAAGATGACTTTGAGATAAAAATCCTCCAAAAACATGGATGTAAAGCATTTAAAATACAAAATTGAAAAACTGGAGAAAGATCTGACTTCTTCTTCTCCCTGACTCCCAGACTCACAATGACTCTGCCATCCCTTGGGACCACCACTCACTAGATGCGCGTTTTGTCGGATCTCCGCCTTGGGATGCTGGACCATTGGACCATGAAATTGAGAGGTACCCAATTTTGACCCACCCAGACACCCAGAACATCTTTGTGGTTTGGGATGATCATCATTGAAAATGGCCCACTTTGTCTGGATGTGTTTAGTTCCGTTTGATGGTTTCGACCCACAAACGTGGAAACCTTGAAGCTTTCGGTTAGACCCCAGATTCTTGCAGGGATGGAAAGTACTGACCTATATACATCTCTACCCCCCAACCCTGGCTGATGTCAATGTAGCGTCTAGACCTGTTTCCCCCACCATTTCGGACGCGTACTGTAATTGAAACTCAAGCGGAAATAAAGTCAAGACTACCTCCACCACCAATGGGCATCGCCCGCTCGTTTTGGCAAACCATTTGTGTCCGCTTTGTGTCCTTTGCTGCAGATCGCCGCTTTGAAATTGGCAGTCGGCATCGTTAAGCCATGCGCACGTAGTGTGCCCAAGAGTTCAAAAAGGAGCGCAGCATGCAAACAAACTCAACTGCCGCAAATTCAACAGCCATTAATTGTGAATAGTTTCAGACAGTTTGAGCTAAACGCGCCTGACCGCTGGGACGTCTACAGAAGTCGGTTACGCAACCACCTCTGAAAAAATTGTTCCTTTCTTCTCTCTCTGTACCTTGTTACACACAACAACCATACAACCAAAAGCATAATCTTTGAAGTATCATCAAGTAGAACAAGTCATATTTTTTTCGATAAATTGCTAAATTGCTTAGGTTCACAAAAATCAGCTGCCGAAGATGGCATGTGCCATGTGCCACGCTCAGAGGGCCGCGAAGACCTCCTTTGCCGCCGCGATGGTCCTGTCGATGTCCTCCTCGGTGTGCGCCAAGGAGGTGAAGCCCGCCTCGTACTGCGAGGGTGCCAAGTAGATGCCCTGACAGCGGCTGGGCTTCCCAAGTTTCGGCTGAGTAGATATTGCAGATATGGCAGATATGGGTGTGTATGAAAATTGGATCATAATTTTTACCTAAGATTGGGAATTGTGGGGATGAGAGATATTCTCTTGGGAATTTTCAGGGTACGTTAGCATCCCCGATCTTACGACTATACAAAAGTGACACCCAGCCCATGGTTACCCCTGGATCTTTTTATATAAATCTCAGTGGCAAGCCCTGTTCAAGCCCCAAAGGCCAACAGCACGACAGAATCAAGGTTGCAGGGTACGGTCTTGCAAGCTGACAAGCAAGAAGCTGATTGATCTAAAATGTGTGTGTGTGTGTTCTGATTCTGTAGAAGTCATTTGGTTCAAGATGTGTTTTCCTGATTTAGTAGACCCCTTGCTTCGCTTCTCCCTTCCTCCCTCCTTGATTTTTCCTTTTTCATTTCCTTCTTCCCTCCGTCCTTCCTCCCTCCTGCCTTCCTTTCTTCCTTAAGTCCTGGTTTCTTCCTGCCTGTGGTAGTCGGTAGTCCCTTCCTGTTGCTACTCTGTTCGGGGCCGTTCCTCCCTGTTCAGGAGACAAGTCACGTACGACTTCAAAAGACAATGCTCACGCCTATCCCTCCGTGGGTGCCGCTTTAGTACATTCAAGTTCACATTCCATAGACATCCATGGTCTGCAAAATAAAAGCCTCTGACATTATGAACGCACAAACGCTAGTCATCTTATAGTTGGTCTTGGCAGGAGGATGGACACACGATCTATTAACTCACGTGTACATCATGGATTCTCATGCACGAAAGAAAATGCAAATCCATGGTTCGACTGGGGCAAAACATGTCATTTTTGAGAGGATCGCAGGGTGCACTTATATCATTACCTGCCTTTCTAGAAATTCCCCCAAAACCTATCAATTCCTTGAAAGCTGGTTGTTGGTTTTCTGGTGTTTCCTCGGCCATACTGGGCCATACTCCAAATGCAAACAGAGCCCCACCTTCTGCAGCATCATGCGATGCCACTTGGCAAACTTCTCAGTGTCACTCTTGGTGGCATCCGCGAAACAGGTCACAGGGCCCTCGCAGAAGAAGAAGCCGAACATGCCGCTGATGTGACCTCCGCAAACCTGTCATCATCTCATTCACTGGTCAATTTGTGCAGGTTACGACTCCATGTGTCAGCATGCTCACATTCCCAAGTCAGGGACAGTCAAGGCAGAACTACATGGCTTTTCAATGCAAAGTTTGCCCACCAAATCACGGCCGAGAACCCACCTGGTGGCCGTGCTCCTTGGCAGCATCCAAAATGCCGTTGATGAGTTTGCCGGTGATCTTGTCCAGGTACTCATAGCTTCCTGGCTCCTCGCAGGTCTGGCATCTGTCAGAGCTTGTGACTAGCCATCCGGAATCACGAAAAAAGATCTAGCTGAAACATGATGCAAACTGTTGCAAACCCCAACAATCTGTTGCACAAAAAACATCAACATCACATGTCACATGTTATATATATATATATATTCGACAGCCGGATTCGTCCTTCAACCTCTTCAAGGTCTCAATGCCAGCCGTCATTGCCAGAGGGTTACCACTCAGCGTGCCTGCTTGGTACATGGGGCCTGCAGGTGCCACCATCTCCATGATGTCCTTGCGGCCCCCATAGGCGCCCACTGGCAGGCCACCACCAATGACCTTGCCTCAGCTTCAAAGAGGCCGAAACGAAGGGTTTCACTGAGGCTAAGAGCAGCAAAGGTAGGGTGCAGGAGCCAACCGCCCTCACATTGTTCTGGAAATAACGCTGTGGAAGAATGCTGGAAAACAAATATGGTGGAACACATTGTCGCAATCGCATTGAATGTTTATCCAGGATCAATTAATCAATCCCCCCTGTCCAACGAAAGAATCGCAAAGAAATCGGCCAACAATCAATTCAAGTACCTAGTAAGTGTACCTGATTTTTCCCTCCTCGCTCTGAACTTTGCCCCAAGGCACCCATGGTGGTCACATCGGGTGTCACCCCAAAATGCTCCTGGGCTCCTCCATAGGCGATGCGGAAGCCGGTCATGACTTCATCAAAGACCAACAGGGCACCGTACTTGGTGGTCAACTCCCTAAGACCAACCAGGAACTCCTTGGTGGGTGGGATGAAGCCGCTGTTGCCCACCACTGGCTCCAGGATCACGGCAGCCACCTCGTTGTTCTTCAGGAGCTCCTGATCGAAATTGGGAGGTGTAAATGGATGAAGATACCAATAGTAGAAATCCATAAGAATCTGAATGAATGAATGAATGAATGAATGAATGAGTGAGTGAGTGAATGAATGAATGAATGAATGAAAGAAAAAATCTAGAGCCTAGAGAGAAGATTGACTCGTCATGTAGAGACCATTCCAATCTTAAGTACTACTGTAGAAGGTTTTTTCCGCAGGATTCCACAACTTATTTATGTGCCAGTCCTCCACGGATTCCAAGTTGTTGTACTCCGCGCACAGGGTGCTGGTGGTGGCGCCTTTTGGCACACCAGGAGAGTCTGGTAGGCCCAGGGTGGCAACACCGGAGCCAGCCTGCACCAGGAAGGCATCGCCATGGCCATGGTAGCAGCCTTCAAACTTCACCACCACATCGCGCTTGGTGAAGGCTCGCACCAATCGCAGCATGCCCATGCAGGCTTCCGTGCCGCTGTTGGTGAAGCGCACCATCTCCACTGAGGGGACGGCGTCGATGACCATCTTGGCCAGCTCGTTTTCCAGGGCACAAGGAGCACCGAAAGAGGTGCCCTTCTCCATCTGAGTGCTCAAGGCCTTCAGGACCTTGTCATCTGCATGGCCAATGATGGCAGGGCCCCAGGTGCCCACATAGTCAACGTACTGGTTGCCATCCACATCCCAAGCATAGGCACCCTTCACTCGGTCAAAGACCACGGGGTTGCCACCCACCGACTTGAAGGCTCGCACAGGGCTGGACACACCACCTGGCATCAAATCCTTGGCCTCGGTGAAGATCTCCTCAGACTTCAGGGTCTCGAAGCCACCACGGGCACCACCCCTCGCCTTCCTCTGAGTGCGGCTCTGGCGTTTGGTCGCTGCCGCCATGGCTCCCACGGCCGCAGAACCCAACACCACAGCGGCATTGGCTCCTGGTGCCTGGGCTGCCTGGGTTGGCTGTGCGGCACGCAGGTGACGTGCCACCTGGTTGCCCTCAGAGGCAGAGACAGATGGTGCGACGAAGGTCCAGGCAGCACATCCAGCTCCGATGGCGCAGAAAGTTGCAACCTCGGTCTTCATGGCGTCTGTACGAGAGCAACTGAACAAAAATTCTACGCCCGTTGTTCTTTGAACCATGGCGAGGACGTCACCGATCCAAGGGGCAAGTGAAGCAGGGGGCCAATGGGACAAGCACCAATCACATACATATGTATTCATATATATATATTATGTATGTACACATACAGTCACATGGGGCATACATTATGTATAATATTGTATAATTATCTCTCTCTCTCGGCACTTAGATACCGAGGTGCACCAAAGCAATATGCTCAAGAAATCATCTAAAATGTGTCGAAAAACGCTGGTCGTCACCTGAACATAAGAACAAACGGGTCAAAAGGCACGCTCATCACGTGACATCTGCGGCAAATGTAAGGCCAGATCGAATTGAGGACACTTAGGGGGATTGCAGGGAATGTGAAAGGTAGAGGGGTATGTTTTGATTTCTTTCTTGGTTGGGAGTATGTCTCAGGATATGGCATCAACTCCCAGAGCGGAGTCTGTCCAGTGGTTCCTAACCCATGTGCTAATTCCTGTACATCTAGCAGAATGTGCATGGTAGGAACCACACTACTTGAAGTCTTCCGGCTGGTTTCCAATGACTGTTTGCCGTCTGGCGCAATGAAGCGGTTCGTCCCTTGTTGCTTTTGGTTTAGCAGTGGTGTCGTTGCGCAGGCGCCCAAGGTTGGGATTTTTTGTGGCGGTGTCATGCTGCTACTTGCTGCCACTTGCTGCCACTTTCTGCTTTCCTTCTTTACTTCCTCGCTTACTTCCTTCCAAGCTGTTGGCTCTTTAATTTTTGAATCATTTACAACTTTAGTAGGAGAGCATTGGTTTAGACACTCAGAAAATCGACACTTGATTCTTCTGGCTGTGCTGCAAACCATCAGCAAATTGTCCTGGCAACCATTAAACTCCCAAAAGAATGACGTTCAACACCAACTCTCGCGCTACGGCCCGGACAGCCGTAGAAGCTCACATGACCTGCTTCATCCATTGCATCAAGTGGCGGGTCGCAACCACACTAACGTTATAAGCACAATCCCACGCTTTTGAACCATTCAAAATCTTACTTACCATTTGGCATGTTTTAAACCTCTTTGAAGTAAAAAATATATATAACAATAATTATTATTATAGCAAGAAGAAGAAGAAAAAGAATAAGGCAATTAATACTAATATATATATATATATAATTATATATACAGTATCCATATATATATATACATATATGCTGTTATTGTCTCCACAGTAAAACACCAAGCCACCACAGATTTCTCCAACTCTGTCCACCAAAATCTCGCCTCTGAGCTGCAGTCACATCCCAATGCTGTTCACGCCCTGATGTCTAGAATAAACATCAATGACACAGCCACACGTTCCAAAACAAATTCTTGAAAGCATCAATGAACTCTCTCAATTTCGATACATATTAATATTAACTGTTGTTACATACCCCTGCGATACTCGCCATGTGTTTGGATTCAGGTTGTGAAGCCTCTTGGAAGACTCTGAAGTCAAACACAAAATCACATCAAATCACTGAACCAAACTGCAGCATGCAGCGCAGCAAGCAGGCCAAGTTTTCGGAAAATGTGAATGGCGACTCAACTTGCTAATCCGGGCTCCACAAGCACGGCACAAGCACCCCAAAGCCTCAGAGCCCCAGAGCTTCCGTTTTCTTCAGGCTGAGTTTCAGTCTTGAAAGATTCGACTTGGTGAGAAGCAAACGTAAAGGCAGCCAGGGGCACCGCCCAAGGGGCACCCCAGCAATAGCAAGCCCCTTCAAACAAACAACAATGGCAGCCTCTTGCCATGACGTCAGAAATCGACCCAATCATCTGGCTTTTGTCAGAATCGCAGGCTCAGGATCTCCACAAATGCCGCCAGACATCTTGGCAACCTGCACAGATCACCATATGGGTATGGGTCACAATAATTGGATGGATACTGAACATGGACTCAGGTCTTTAATTTTGACCCATACCCATATGTACTTTCATTTAACTTGAATCCCTACAGCACAAGGAAAGTCCAAACAAAAGAGTCTTAGCTTTCTTGTGGACTCTGAATCGACCAAACCCAACATGCCCACCTCGTCACTTGTGCCTTCCAGCCGCGCAAGTTTATCGGGTGCTTCCTCGGGTCCCTGCAGAGCAGTTGGGCTCGATGAAAAAATGGCTGATGGAAAACCCTTGCAGCCATAAGAAGAAATGATGTGAGACGGTACCATCTCAGTCCTGGATCAAGAATCGGATGGAAATTGCAGACTCTTTGGTCTCCTCACTCTCTCCAGCAGCCTTGACGAAATTCCAACTAGCAAGTTTCTGGGGTTCCACGAGGGAAGGGTGTTTCAACAGTTCAGGAATCAAGAATCCTAGAATTGGTGATTTAGGGCTGAATTTTACAGGAAACTGCCCAAGACCTATGGTTTCCTCTCATGTTTGCCATCTATTGGGTTAGCCACCGAAGCCAAGGAACACCTGAGGTTTTCTTCTTCACCGAACTCGACGTAAAGGTCACAACATTTCCAGACTTCGTGAAGGTGCCACACCTCCACTGAACATCCACAACACGTCACGAAGAACAGGTGACCCTACAAATATAATATTTTATGTCTATCTATCTATCTATCTATCTATCCATCCATCCATCCATCTATCCATCCATCCATCCATCCATGTATCCATGTATCTATGTATCTATGTATCTATGTATCTATGTATCTAGGTATCTATGTATATATGTATCTATGTATCTATGTATCTATGTATCTATGTATCTATGTATCTATGTATGTATCTATCTATGTATCTATGTATGTATCTATGTATGTTTCTATGTATGTATCTATGTATGTTTCTATGTATGTATCTATGTATGTAGGCAGGCTAGGTAGGTAGGTAGGTAGGTAGGTAGGTTCGTAGGTAGGTAGGTATCTATGTATCTATGTATCTATGTATCTATGTATCTATGTATCTATGTATCTATGTATCTATGTATCTATGTATCTATGTATCTATGTGTGCATGTATGTGCATGTATGTGCATGTATGTGCATGTATGTGCATGTATGTGCATGTATGTGCATGTATGTGCATGTATGTGCATGTATGTGCATGTATGTGCATGTATGTGCATGTATGT
>Ga0126342_10009290_pt1 | contig 17620 bp, 21 predicted proteins | sample Cyp1metagenome_FD_92528 | JGI IMG/M metagenome (GOLD analysis project Ga0126342, IMG submission 92528) | Coral microbial communities from Lord Howe Island, Old Settlement Bay, Australia - Cyphastrea 1 metagenome | ecosystem: Host-associated > Invertebrates > Cnidaria > Coral ... | reverse complement strand
CGCCATGTCGTCGCAATGCCGTCGCCAAGCCGTCGCCATGTGGTCGCCGTGTCGTCGCCATGTCGTCGCAATGCCGTCGCGATGCTGTCACCATGCCATGGGCATGTCGTCGTCATGTCGTCGCCATTTGCACCAACTAAGCTTGCCACAGACCCCCTGGTACATACTAGAAACCTCTGCCCACAGGCTTCTAGAATCTAGATAAGGTATATCCCTATTAGCCCATATCTAGCTGGGGGAAGCCATATCATCCCATATGCTGGGGGATATTCCACTTACGACTGGGATGCGCATGATGTGCGCCACTTTTCTGCCAGGCGCTGCAAAGTTTGCTTTGTGAGCTCCGCTAGCAGCCCAGCACCTCAAAGGCTCATCATGGTGATCCATTACAAGTAGCTAATCATGGTTACTCATCATTTTCAATGTGGTAAACCCAACAGCAAACCATCCCAAAAATTACTGTTTATATCTGTTCATGGGGTTTTTGCCGCTATGACTGGGATGATTTAAAATGACCACCATAGGGTTGTCTTATGTTGTCTTATTGATAGATCATTTTCCCATCAAAACTTCCGTGGGATTTCCCAGCCATGGTTATATCCCCATTACATCCCCATTTTTTTCCCGTTGAAATCGCCACATTTGGCCACACGCAGGCGCCCATTTCAATCGCTGGTGCCTGCGTGTCGTGTGGCTACGCAGGCGCTGAAGCAATGGCCCAACAGCACAGGATCCATGGGATCGATGGGGCCGACGTCGATGGATAAGCGCAGGGTCGCGTGGAACCTGTCGCGCTGCGCTGCGAGGTTTCCCTTGGGGATACCCGGGATACCCGGCGGATACCCCAGTTATCTTCCAATGGATGACCATGACTTTGTAAAGCCATGACGGCCGGCCCATGGAAGTGGAAAGCTCCAAATTGTGATTTCACCTTTGGACCATGGTATGGTGATTTTTCAGAAGCACAGAAATGGCACAGAAATGGTGGGATTCCCCAGTGGTACACTGACCCCTAGTATGGCAATGGGATGACCATACCTCTTTATGGGAAAATAAACATAAATAGCCCATGGTCTTACCATGGCACAGGGGGTAAGCCGAAGCCTTTGTATCATAATTTTGAATGATACAAGCATGTACACATATATATATAATCATATATATGAAACATTGATAGGTAAGGATAGGTAAGGATATGTATGACTCTATCATAAATTCACCAAAAGGGTTCGCAACCAACAAAAGTGGGAACATAAAAAAAACTCATTGATGATGAATAGTAACATTGAAAACTACCAGACCTAATTTGAGGGGGAAGTGCATCGACAATCTGTTGGAGTGGTTGGTCTCATCCCAAATGCTCTATGCCAAAGTGGCCTTGGATCATAGAGGGAGACAAGCTTTCAGCTGTGTCAAGATGTGTTCCCTGAAATTCAGCATGAATAGCTTGAAATGATCCATGGAATGTGAAGGCGATCTAGTCCGTGCTTATGATTTCGGGACCAGTCAACTAGTCAACAAACTAAATTTAGGACCAGGAGTTTCTATGGGATTTACAATGGGTCGGGATGATACTTTGAAACCTGGTAGCATGGGTAGCGCTATGACATACTATGACTATGACTGTTACCACTTGGGTGTGTCTGCAAATGGGGTTTACTAATATAGATGGCCTGTTAATCGGGATACTGATGAGTAATCATCAGATCTAAGGGCACCCTATTTTCAGACAATCCTATTTCAGTTTTTTGGAAATTATTTCATCAATACAAATGCATCTACCCTCATATCGCGATGACATGGGACTGGGCTGCTCGGTTGCATGCTGCCATGCATGAACAATAGGTGATGAGCTCTGCTTCCAGCATACTGGCAGAAAGCTTCTCCTGCAGCAGCGGATGGTAACCAGCTTAGATTTGAGGGATCATACTGTACAACAAGGCCATGGGTCCATGGGTCCATGGGTCATGGCACCCACCCTTCTGTTCTCAAAATAGCTGGGATGTATGGATGGTTTTGATCCGTCCCCACATCGTAAAACGTTCTAAGCTGGGTCAGGATCAACGTTCAAAAAAGTTCCATCTCTCCTTCCAGAACTTTCGATACTGTGCGATAATCAAAGCTGGTAATGAACATCCATCCAGTTACAGCTGATTTACCTACCCAAGAGATACTTGGAAGCACCCCAAAAATAGATAGAAAATAGTACAATCCATTACAATCCTACAATAATAATCTAAAATAGTGACAACTTACATGACAACTCCTATCCTTTGACTAAACAACTGCGGCCGCTCCAGGAGCTGGAGGGCTTCGTTCCAGCGAGCCCTCTTGGCACATGCATGGATGGTACCTCCAAAACCTCAGGTTTTCCCCATGGCGCCAGGGGGCTGGGGGGCACCCCAATAGCTGGATGGTTTTTTTGAAGGTTTTTGTTGATCGGGAAAATCCCAACATAAAGTGACCCGAAATATACGATTCATGGGTGGCCACTATTTCAGGATATTTCAGGAACCCCCCAGATCTGGTGGGCTTTCCTGATGGCGAAGCAAATGGCGAAACGCCAAGACACAAAATCTGAACGCGTGATTTTTGAGTGTATTGAGCCATTCATTTTAAATTCATTTTGGGGATATGATCATTTTGGGACAAATCCGGTTCTTTCTGTCAGCTGGGATCATCATTCCAGGTTCAGTAACGCAACATAATAGAACATCTGTATATTATGAGACAATTTAAGGATTGTAAATGAAATAACAACTAGTGTAGTTGAAAAAATGGAAACTACCAGTCATGAGCAAAAGCACGACCAATACTGCGTTGCAGTTGTATCTCCAAAGGCAAAATGGTTCTTCTTTCCAAGGACTGGATAAACGATCTTAGTCTCAGCATGTCTCAGCTGTATGGTGTCTTCGACTCTGTTTGGATTCACAATAATTAGTCATGTTCTGCTCTGAATCGAAACATCCCTACTACGCTCTCCCAAAACATCAACAAGTTACACATCATTCCCTCACTCAAGGCCAGATAAACCATCCAGGAAAAAAAATGAACAGGTTGAACAGGAGTTCATTGTCCAAACCTGAAAAACAACTGTATAATTACACTGTAAGCTCAATCGTCCCATAGGTCCAGTTGCGGCTTCATCGTCCCAGTGGCTAATTGCATCTGGCAGGTCCGAATTCGGCGCCTCCAGCAGTCGAAGGGCCCCAAGGGCCCGATGCCACTGGGCATCTTGAGCGCAAGCACCGATGAGATTGTTGAAGCCAATGACGTCCAAGGACATCCTTGGAATTTTGGTCAGAAGACCAACGGGATTCAAATAGGGCATCCAAAAATAGGGATTCTTGTGTAGAAGAACGGCCAAGAATGAGAGGGGCTCTTCGGAATTCTTCGGAATTCTTCGGATGTGAAACTCTAAGCCAAAGCTTTCCAGCCTGTTTTATGGACTGTGTGGAAAACGTAGCTATGGAATGGGGGCCAAGTGGATTGCACCGTTTGAGTCACTCATTCCCCTGTGACTGTATAGTCCCCGGAAGGGAACGAGTTTGAATCATCATTTCCATCCCTCCGGTCATGTATTATACAGTAGCTGCTTCAAGCAGGAGGTGAAATCTGCTAAACTCTGAACAAAACATCCACTCTCATCTTCGTGGCCTTAGCCCTTTACGAATGGATGATTCATCCCAATAAAAGATCTGCATAAGGCTGTGAAAAAACACATGACATTTGCTTAACGGTGGTTGAGCCACCCTGAAAGATATGAAGGTCCTTGGGACCATCATCCTACTTTTAGGAATGGAAACAATCTACTAAATTAAAATGACAGTACATTGACACAACTTGTGACACAACCAGTTCTTGTGGGTTCCATCCTCAATTTTTAGTGCGAATATCATCGAATGTCCCTCTGAGACCTTGGGAGAAATTCCCCACTGCCGAGCTTCTGAGCCGCTAGGGCTAAGGGGTAGCGCCACTGACCACTGCGATGACACGCAGCGAATGTGGAGTTGTAACACACCAATTCTGGAGAAATGCGAGACCTCAGCTGGTGGCCATAGGTGGGGCTCCAAGTCGATTTCGATGCCACGCTTCCAAGATTAGTATGTGATTGAGTGACGGGACATATGAGATGATATGTGAATTGTATTTACTGACTACTACTTCCACAAATACCACAAAACAGACACATGGATACACATGGGCATTTCCAAGTAAATGGATTACGAAGATTCAGAACTCTGATTCCACAGTTGTTGTTCTCATCGGATCGGTTACAGCATCCGTAACAATCCTGTCGTTCGTCAGGACACTTCGGCATCAGTCGCAGGATTTCCACGGCCAAGGGCCAATTGGCATTGCGCGCCATGCTGCCAATGCAGCTACCTGGTGTGTAGCAGGGAAAGAAAAACAAAACTCTCTGCACTGAAACGATCTGAGATCATATATTTGAAATAACAAATATGAGCATATCAAAATATATAAGTATATAGAACACATATAATTAAATGATGGAACTATAATATATATATATATATATAATATATAATATAATAATAAATATAATAAAATATAATATAAATAAAATATAATATAATCCTTATAGAATCATATAGAAATATTATTTAAATAACATAATATTATAACCTCCTTCGTCCGTGCAAATCTGTGAAGCCCTCCGAAATCTCAACGCCAGGCTGCTGTATGTAATGAGGTCTGGTGAAGCTATGCAGCACCTGGGCCCATCTGTCAAATCTAATGTGGATAAAACGATATTACCCTCTGGTAATGACTAACATAGCTATTGAAAATCACCATTTTTAATGGGAAAATCCACTATAAATTGGCATTTTCAATAGCTATGTTAAATTACCAGAGGGTAAGCCACCCATTTGGGAATGGTGTATACCACCATATACCACCTATTTAGGGTGATTTGGGGGATGGTTTATTCTCCTTTTACCCACACTATAGGAAACCACGATTTTCCGATCGGTTTGAATTGGCTGCCTACTTTGGCTGCCTCGGGTTTGATTCAAATGAAACTGAACCAAACATCCCACCTGAGATTCATGCACATGACCCAATAGCAATGTTCACCTTTTTGGTCACGTTGGCAACGATAGAAAACACAAAAGCAATAATCTTATCTCCATTCTCCCACAATTGACGTCAAAATTGATTGACTAAGTCGATACATAATCATGTCATATCATGTCAGAGTCTCACCATGATACCAAGCAATGCTAAAACACGTACCATCATCTTCACCATTCCTATCCCTCCCTTTTTCATCTTTTTCCCCCAGGCACAACAACTCGAAGATGCGCCACCATTGGCCGCCACAGGCCACGATGGCGCTGTTGCAACTCATGGTATCCGGCTGATCCGCCGGCCTCAGCCTCAGCAGCTCCAAGGCCAAGGCCCACTGCCGTCCACGGCCCATGGCCGTGACGCAACTGCTGAGGCCGATGGCGTTGAGCTCCAGGTCGGCCTGGCGTCGCATGGGAACTTTAGGGATCACAGCAAGAAATTCTCTGACAAGACCTCAGATCACCATTTTCATAAGGAAAATGATGATAGAACATGATCCCAAATTGCAATGTTTCAATGATTTTTGTAGAACATGCCATGTTTATCCATTTTTGGGGTATATACCCTATGTTCGGACAAGCCCTTGTGACATGAATTATGTGGGGGAACTTTGTTGCACAAAGATTTGGATGCTTCAGTGGATTTCAGTGGTTCAGAATTGATGGGTTGAATGGTGAAACATCAAATCTATCGTACAATGTATCAACATTGGCACATCAAAATGAAGAACACATGGGGTTGAAATGGGTTAACGCAGTAAAATTAGACCCATGCGTCTCGTTGTCGCTGACAAAATGCATGCGGCGCCACTTGACATTTATGATCTTTATTGATCTTTGATATCATTTGCGTCCGGTCTTTTGGTCCTTGGTTCACTTTGAGGCATTTGGCCTTCTTCATTCTCTCCAGAAGCGCCAGTGCCACCGACCAGCGACCGTCGCTGGCACAGGCATTTATCGCAGAATTGAAGGAAATGCGACTGGGCTTGGTGCTCTCCTGCGTTGCAGTACGGGTTGACATAGTCTATCGAGGTCACAGGTCATTGGCAGACTCGGAAAACATATCTCTGAAATCATATCTCTGTGTCAGATTGGGATAGATTGGGTATGTTTCAAAATTGGTATCCTGGATATCCTTCTGAAATCAGAGTCCACCACCCAGCATTTATTGGTCAGTTTTGGGGGCTCAAGTTTGCCTTGATGAATGTCTCCTCAAACATCACTTGCAAGATGCACAGTGACGCTTCCCATTGTCCACCACGCGCCAATGCATCGATCCTTGGTGGCATCCACTGGATTTGGCCACTGGCCGTCACTGGCCAACAGAATTTTTGGCGATTGAATCACAGCCAAAATTCAACGTGTTGTAGCTGGTCTCATCCTTCACCATTTCAGAAGCCACATGCAAGGCCCTTGGCCATTCCGCTCCGTTGGCCAGCGCCAAAAGCAAGGTGTTCCTCCGCGGGAAAATGTCGTCAAGACTGTCAGAAGCAACGGTTCAACTTTCAAGCAAAGAAAGGATGCGAAAGGCGCTTTTCAGCAGGGACATCCAACAACAGCCGGGAGTTTCAATTCATCACATGCACATCCAGGTAAAATCATGAAACCAGAACCCATCCTGAGATGATGATCCAAGTTCTGCCAAGCTGCTGTGTCACCACTGTGGCCTGGATTCTGGAGCTCCCTGGAGTCATCAGGCGATTTTGTTTGTGTCCAAAAGACTTGGAGGGATTGGGAAGTGGGCTACTTCTGTTGAAGAATTTGGGGCAGTCCGGGCCAAACAGAAACACTCCGACATGTTCGAGATGTTTCGAGTCCAAGCTGCTAATTTCGCTCATTAGCTGCGCAGCCATCTCCCACTTACTCTCCTTGCGGCAAGTGGAACTGGAAAGATGCAGTTCAGGGAGGAACTGTCGGCCATGTTTTTTTTTGACCTGTAATGCTTCTAATTTACAAGGAGACAATCAAACATACAGTATGCTTAAACATCATGATGGTTTAATCTGTTTCAACCCGCCTACGGACCCTACAACAGTGAGGAAATCTCTGGACAAAAATGGAGGACCCCATGCAGAAGGGCCTCTGCACATGCGTTCATGACGCTGTTGCAGCTGATGATGGTGACTTCCAAGCGAACCTCCAGCTGCATCGGCCCAATTTTGCTTAATTTTACCAACGGTGGTAAATAGCAATCCTGCATGGAGGTTTATTATCGGGTTCACCACATTCGAATTGTCTCTACTTTTCTTCATGGATCCAGAAAAGCTTTGCTATCTCTCATGCAGGCATACAAACAGCAACAATGTTTGAAGCCACCCAGTCATACTAAGCCAGTTCAAGTAATGACCCCATTGTAATGGTTGTAACGATTAGCCAAATCTCCTTAGATATCCCTAGATCATGTGAAATCCAAAATCAGGTTGGGTCAAGATTAGATACCCCTACAATTGAATGACAAATCTGCCCCTGAGCCCTAAATTATATACATTAATATACATTATATCACCCATACCCCAAGAAATTCTTGGTGTTATCAACTTAAACCAATCTCACATCACCTTAGTCACCTTACATCTCAAATCACCATGACATCCCAAGAAATCCCAATCAAATCCCAGTAAATCACCATTTTTTATCCATCCATCTCCCCAAATCCCCGTGCCTCACGCACCTCCCGAAGCAGCTGCAGAGCTCTGTGCCATCTGATCTCTCCCGCCATGGCTGCGCCGAAGGTCACGGTGCTGACCTGGAAATATGGGGGTGCTGACCTGGAAATATGGGGAGATATACCCAACAATATGGGGGGGTTCCATATGGATGAATTATGTACAGTATCAATCGGGGATTCCTCATGTAACAGCAACAAAATACATTCAGAACCCCCCGTATTGCTGCTTTTTCCCTCAATCTTGTGAGCTATTGTTCAATATCATTGTGTATTTCTCCATATTGGTTAATGTTAGGAGGCTAAATTGGAGGCACTTACCACATGTAAGATACATATATATATATATAGGCTTGAATCGTACAGTTCTCCATTTTAGGATCCTGGAATTCCCATTGATCAATATGGGATATACACTCAACAATATTGGGATAATGATATAGCCAACAATTAATGGGGATATACCCAACAATACATGAGTTTTATATGGTGTTTCATGGGAATTCCTTACCATATAGAACCAACTCAGCAAAAAAAAATAGGATTCTTCATTCTCCATCAACTCAGACTCCAAGGTCTGCCCCCTTAAGTATCCAGTTCGATATGAGGATATATCCAAACAATATGGGGAATGCCATGGGGATTTAATGGGAATATAGTATAACCAACTAACCAACTATCCAAAGCTCTTTGGTTGCAATTGCAACAAAGTAGGATTAGTCAACCAAATGGGAGGTAGCCCCCCCCCAGTTGTATTTGTTGGTTCGGGGTTAGATAAACCAAAGTAGATTTAACCATCAACCATTAGGATTACAATGGGGATTTAACCAACAAAAATGGTGACTACACTACGCAAACACGGTGAAACAATAGGGTTTAAGTTTAAGCAACGAAAAGCGGCAGACATTGGGGCTGAACGGGTTGAATCCTTGGGTGGTGCCAAACTGTATCAAACACGGAAAGTTGAATAGGGTTTCACCGTGGAAAGCATCATCAAAATGCTGAGAATCATAGTGCGGTGGTCAGTGGCTTGTGATCATGATACTATATAAGAGCCGGGATATAAGCCAAATATAACTGGGCCAAGATTGCTAGTATCCACTGACCAATGGGGATGCACATCCAACTAGAAACACCCAATGAGAAACTGGGAGCATTGGGAGTTAAATCACAGAGACTGGGGTTTGATATGGTTTTTGTTGATGGAGTTCCTGATAACTGCCATATCAATAGTAGTCTGGTCCCCACTAAGCAATCATTGTGGCTTTCAGAATTCACCACGGAGTTTACCCGGTCTGGGTCTGGGTATACCAACCCCCAATGGGGGAAGACAATCAGTTGATCTTGCAGGACCCACCAGATGTTTCTGTCATATTTTATAAAGTGTGCAAGCCCCGACAATTATTAATTATGGCTTTAATTTTCAGCCATTCTTGCAAGGGTGTCTCCAAAATTGGAGAATTCCTAAAACAAAATTATTTCTTTCTCCTAAGTCCTAAGTTTACCATGGTGATTAATCACGAGGTTTCTCCAAGAAAAGGCTCAGCCTGCCACCAAAACCACACAAAATTCAGAATTGGCTTTGTCCGAAAAATATGCTACCCCAAAATCCACTGGTTACTCATCATTTTCCCATACTTCCCCCAAAATTACATGCCATTTGGTATATCCCGGCATCCCCCATTTTCAGACCTGCAATCCATTCCTCAGCATCTGCAAGAGCTCCATGGCTCGCGTCCAAGCAGTGAAGGCAGAGACCTGCGGCAAGCGGTCATCCGTGTAACAGGGCGGAAAAAAACACATATCACCAGGTGATTTTCCGTAGTCTTTTAAGATCTTCTAACCACTTTCTAGCTGGAATTCACAATCAATTATATATTCAGTATGGCTCCAAAAGATGTACCAATGGACCCACAGAATGTGTGTACATTTTTCAGATTAAATAATCAAATTTGCCAATTATGGATCCATCTCATCCTGGTCTTATGACCAGAAGGCTGCATCCAAAAGTGCCCAAAAGGGCCTCAAAACAATTGGCTTGCCCCCTTTGAATATAGACAAAGGACATCAAAGGACATAATTCTCAGAGGAGAAACATCTATGTTTTCCAGCAATTGGTAGAATTTGTCCAAAAAAAACCACTGGCCATGACTTGCCCCCCCCTCCAAACCAAAGCATTTCCCGTTCTGGATTGACTGAAAAACGATGGCCGTTTGGAGGGACCCTGTTTTCAGACAGACCATGTTTTCTATCCGTATGCGTATGTTTGTGGATTTAATCAATATAATTACCCTCTGGTAAACTAACATAACTATGGAAAATCACCATTTTTAGTGGGAAAATCCACTATAAATGGCCATTTTCAATAGCTATGTTAAATTACCAGAGGGTATCTTAAATTACCAGAGGGTATCTACAGTTACAAACCAGTTCCTTCATTCACAAAGCAGAAAACATGTAACACAGTCATCCGGAGACCGTGAAAATAGGGTACCCCAAATCCGGTGGTTAAAAAACAATGTTTCAACAAAAAGAAGCATCAAATAGCCGCAGCCATAAATGATCATAAATCGGGGTGGTATCATGTTGTATCCACCATTTTCAGACCCAGTCAAGGGCTTGGTCTCCACGCCACTGCGTTGCCAGAAATCAAGGACGCTTTGATGTTTGGATGTTGCCAGAGCTGCAAGGCGAACCGCCAATGCCTTTCCGGAAGAAGGAAGTCCTAACCATGACCCCAACATCATCCGAAAATTTGTCATTTTTTCATGAAGAAACCAATGGTTTGGGGCACCCAAATTTGGAGGTACAAAACATGGCCAATTCCGAGATTACGGTTTTACCTTGTCTGAAAAACATGGTAGTCAGTTGCAGATCGTGTGGAATCATCATCCTCAGATTCGCTGCATGTAGGTTTGAAACTAAACATGGCCACTTGAAACCAAATTTCTTGGTGGTTTGAAATCGTCAGTAATGAATTTCGTTGGTCAAAGATCAACCACCAACAAACAACCAGCACCGCTGCAGCAACATCCAGCAAGGTCCAAGTCACCGGGAAGAAGCTGCAGCAGCAATGGAGCTACCATAACTCCTTACCTTAGGCGCAGAGATCTCTGCGGCACTGTTGTCATCATGTGAAAGTTGATTCCACACTATCAAATATACGCAGAACGCCTGGTGGATCATGTGAAAACGGGTCGAAATATCATGAAATATCTGGTACCCATTGGCACCCTCAGTAATCGAACGTGGCTTGCTGGAAAATCCACGGAGATTTTCCGGCCATGGACCGAGGTGCTGATGGACATACCTCTTTCAGCCTCATAGAATTGAAGATCTTCATGGCCGGATTCCAGTGTCCTCAGTAACACATGGGATATAATGTGGATATAGTGGGGATATAACATGATATAACTACGTCATCAGGATATAGTCTTCATGGAACTTTGGTGCAGCGTTGAATGAGAGAGCAAGTCCTGTGACCAAGTCTAGGCATCTGTGGTCTGCTAAAAAAATGGAAGAAAGCACTGATTGGGACACCCTGTTGGAATACCCCCCTTACAGGGCACGAAGTTCTATGGCCCCCAAAATATCTGGCGAAATGCCTTACAGTAACTGTGCGTTTCAGAAGATGTCGTCCCCAACAGGGTGTGGCTCAATTACTCAAACTGTTGCTTTCCACCGAAACTGGGGACAGTCTCCGATCCCAAAAAATCACCAGCCACTTGTGCGTCCAAACAGGTACTCCTTTTCCATACACCGTACTTCGGCCACCCTCAGCCCGCCTTGGCATGCTTTGATGGCCGAGTTGAAGCCTCAAGGTAAAGGAGAACAAGCACTGTTGGGGATTATTGGGTAATGTCCACCCGTCCCTCACCTGCATTTTTTTTTGGCTGTTTAGTGTATTTCAGTACATCCCAAATTATTTATGACAAAAGGATACAAAAGGTAGAAGTACCAAACTACCCATCCAAGGTTTCCCAGTAGTGAGAAAACCGCTGGGTTGTGGCTAATTGGAGGGGTCCCATTCAAGTAGCAATTTTTTTTTCACTTTTTGGAGGTGACCCCTCAATCTACTACAGTATCCACCTGCACTTCTTGATCCAGGCTTCGGCTGGGACTTGAGCCAGGCGAACAACTGGCGAAAAAAAATGAGGACGTAGCCTCTTGACGAGTATTTTGAATAGGGATTCTGCAAAAACAATGAAAACTACTCATTGACGTCTTGGAAATTCCAAAAGCTCCTCAGAGATGTCTACTGTATACATGATAGTAGGACATGACGTCTCTTAATGTGGTTAACCCAAAGATAAACCATCAGCAATGTTTGTAGGCTATCAAAGCACCCCCATTTCTGGTAGCATTTTGTCATTGTAGTTACCAAGTTGGTAAAAAAAACATCCCATTACTGGTTCAATCATATTAAATCCTCCATGGTTTATTGGCTAGACAGATATACCATGGTTATACCGTAAGTTATACCCCAACTCTATATACCCTCCAAAAAACATAACAAAAAACCAGAGAAAAACTCGCCAGGGCTTCCAAGGCGCTAATCTGGTCACGCTCGCAGGCCATTGAGGCCATGGAGGACAGCTGCACAGCTGCATAGCACCAAGCTGCGGGCAAGGCCTCCCCTGCGGCATTGATGCAGCTATTGTAGCTGGTCTGGTCAAGCACCAAGCCTGGGAGCATCTGGATCTTAGACATGTTCGCCCCAACCCGGAAGTTGCTCCACACTTACAATCGTCATGATCATGATCATGATCATGATCACCATCACCATCACCATCATCACATCATCACATCATCACTTCATGATCATCATCACATTAAAATTCGCCACCCGCTCTGAACCATATGTTGGTTGGGGTAATAACATCAATTTTATCTTCATAAGTGATCAAAATTCGCCACCCGCTATGAACCATATGTTGATTGGGGTAATAACATCAACTTTACCTTCATAAGGGATCAAAATTCGCCACCCCCTATGAGCAATATGTTGATTGGGGTAATAACATCAACTTTATCTTCATAAGGTATCAAAAATCGCCACCCCCTATGAACAATATGTTGATTGGGGTAATAACATCAACTTTATCTTCATAGCCACCTGAAGTCAGACGCGGCGCAACGTCAGGGTTGCAGCGGACATGTTAGACTATATTTTTGGCTATATTTATCGCAATGATTGGGATTTGCAATGCATAATCAATCATAATGATGTAATGTTGTATGTAATTCAGCTTACTCTAGCAAGTACTTTTGAGCGGCTGTGGTATCACACAATTAAACCGAGACTGAGGATAACAGCGAGGCAGGATCCACATACATTGTTCACTGTGGAATTTATCACTGACATCATCTGAGAGTTTGCTGGTTGGTGATTTCAATCCCAAAATGGTACTCAGTCTCGGAAAAACTTCCGCCATGGATACCACCAAGCAGTTCAAGCCACAACATCTAGTTGCAATTAGGAAGCGGCTGTTCAAGCCCAAAGCCCAACGCCAGTGCCTGCCCAGCAAACTGTTCAACAACACCAAGTTCAAGTCCATGCCCGACCAAACCTGAACAAAACCACAGCGGTTTGCACATGATACGCATGGAATAGCGGATCGCCGCATGTTTTTGTGAATCCATGTGAATCCATGCCATGAGTTTGGGTACAGTCCCTGCAATCAGTTTTGGTCTCTACTCCAAGTTTTTTCAAGCAATCTGGATAATTCCCAGAGTCAGAAACCAGCAGAAACCTAACCAAGCTGGAATTGGAGTGTATTTTGCACCTCAAATCACCTGGCATCTGGCCGAAAACATCCCCCCGGCCTGTGCAGAGAGTAGTTGAAAGGCCCGAGGCCAATCCTGAAATTCTCTTCGAGGTCAACAGCAGCAACTTTGCTTCAACGGTCATGAGTCATGATGATAATCCAGTGTTTTTTTGGGGGGGCCTAAATTTCCAGAGAAATCATGACAAATCATGACAAATCCCTAAGAGTCAATGTCGTACCATTTGTTTGTCTGCATTCTTATGCAAACGGAAGTTGACCACTTATGTTCAGATACGTTGGGATACTGTATCACCCAGTCGAAGCCAGTCGAGCCCAGAACCCAGGTTTCGCCACCTCGATGCTCCGCAGCACCGCTCCCAGGGTCACCACATCGCACTGCTGCGCCGAGGTGGCGATGGTCGTGACCAGCTCCAAGGCATTTCGCCATGCCGCGCCCAGGGCCGTCCTGGGAAGCGGACCTGGTGATGTTGTCCTTTGAATTGTTTGAATTGTTCTTTACCTTTCATTTTGGTAATTTTGGTGTAGTGATTAGTGACAACTTGGTCCCTTTTGGGGCAGATCCCAAGAGCTTCTAGATTTCTTAGTCGCCCTTTGGGCCACCAAAAGATCAGCTTTACTCCACCAAGATTGGGGGTCCCCCCTACTCAACCGCTGAGTCTCAGTGCAGAGTTGTAGATCACCAAATTGGGCTCTGCTCGCTGTCGTTGCATCACTCGCATCGTGTCCATGGCATCCCTCCAAGCTGCTGCCTGGGATAGGCCAAGGTGCTGATGGAAGAAACCTTCGGATTTTGTGGATTTGTTTTATCATGTTTCTTATATTTTCGTATCATGTTTATTCCAATTTCTTGTTGGTGACACATGTTGAGAGATCTCCCATTTCGTCACCCATCCAACCTTCGTGAAGCTTCGCAGTGCCAAGCCATAGTCGATCACCGAGGGCTGATGGAGGAGGCTCAACTGCCACGCGCCTGGGGGCCCAAACCAGGCACAAAAATAGAGGATCTTGAGACCAAAACATGGGATTCTAAGATATTCTAAACATGTCCAAAGCATCAAGAATTGGGGCTGTCAATGTCTGTCAATCCAGACATATGGTAACAAAATGTTTTGAGGAGCTCATAATTCCAAAAATCATCAAAAAACCATGATACCGGCGATAAACACTGAACAACAAAGGAAACCTTTCACCACAAAGGCATACAGAGTTGGAAGTGAGAATTGAAACCAGCAATCAGCCAACAATCTCAGTATTGCATTTCTGATGGACATATCATAAAGTATCAGTAGATCAGATCCTAGATAAGAGTCCAATTCCATCCACTTCCTGCATTCCGTCAACATCATTCAAGATCTCTCGGAGGTATCTTTGCGTTAGATATAACAACCCCCATCAAATCTGGAATGTGTCACGCAGTCAGTGGGTTACTGGGTGAAAAAGCATGGGAGTTGGCAGGCCCCTGCTTTGAAGCCTGTACTGTTGGCGGATGCACCGCGCACCATTGCATAGCAGCATTACAGCATAACGCGGTCGTTCGATGTTTAACTTCACTCAGGTGCAAAAGAGATGATGTGTTTCGAAACTGACTTTCAGTATCAAGCCAAAACCACCAGTTCGTGAAGCTCAGAAGTTTGGCGTTCGAGACAAAAACAAAAGTTGCATGATGCTGTTCAAACTTCTGTCAATGTGCACAGTCCAAAAAATACCCAAGCAATAGCAACTGACTTCATCCTAGCTCAATATCCAATGTAGTTCTATGCCAAAAAGATATGCCTGTCACCAGTAAGAGCCGACAAGTTCATAAGCTTGCATAAGTGCCCCTAAACGTTGGCAGCCAACGAATAATCGGTTGGAAGCATCTTCCTCTTCAAACAACTGCAGTCTCTTCCTCCAAGAAATGTCGTTTCAAAGAGTCACTCTCCATTGTTGCATGCGGACAATGTGCTCAACCAAGCACGAAACACGATGGTCTTCACATGGTCTGGGCTAAAAACACTAAACGGACAAAATATCCTGTTGCTGGGCCTGTGGTAGCCGTAAATTACGTGAATCTTGGTGGAATCTGACGCAACTCCCCACGAAGCATGGGAAAAATATAATCTGATCTGATCTGATATGGGATGGGCGAAGCGACATCATGCGCTGGGAAGTGGCGTCTCTTTGTCAGGGGATCCCTAAAAGTGCCTCATACCCCCGAGTAATCTAACCTGGCAACGGAAGCTCCCCGTTTCGTAGATGATTTTCCATGATTCTCCATTGCCCTACGACTCGATTGGATTACCAAACAATCGATGATCTGGGTTGTCTGACAATACCCCAAAAAAATCCGAATCAATCATGATTTTCTCCTCATTTTCCAATAATGTTCCCATATTTTCAGATCATTCCGTAGGCTTTTCCAGGTTTCATCCATGGTTTCCTTGTTGAAATAGTTGCTTGGGACCCATCTGGCCTGACGCATCAAAAATCTCTCATCCCGGTCGTTCTTTTGTGTCGCATAGCTGGCCTGCCAGGAAGTGCAGTACCAAAAATGGTATGTTTGTACACTAAAATCAGGGAGGATATGAGAATATCAATATAAATTGCATGTTGATATTTGATCTCCGTTAAGCATATACCAAGGATACTTATATTACATGGGGATATACTATGAAAATAACATCGTAAAGTAATGTTGCAGGCAAACCCCTCCTCTTGCCCGCGCCGACGTCCACCACGTGTCCGAACATCGCAAAACACTGTGTTTTGTGGGACAAAATGCACATGTCCAGGATCATCATCAACAACAACAACATCATCAACAATATCATCATAAACATCAACATCATCGTTGTCATCATCATCAGCATCATCGTCGTCATAATCATCATCATCATCATCACCATCATCATCACCATCATCATCATCATCGTCGTCGTCATCATCATCAGCATCATCGTCGTCGTCATCATCATCATCAGCATCATCATCATCATCATCACCATCATCCTCATCGTCGTCGTCATCATCATCAGCATCATCGTCGTCATCATCATCATCACCATCATCATCACCATCAACATCATCATCGTCGTCATCATCAGCATCATCGTCGTCATCATCATCATCATCACCATCATCATCATCATCACCGTCGTCATCATCATCAGCATCATTGTCGTCATCATCATCATCACCATCATCACCATCATCATCATCAGCATCATCGTCGTCATCATCATCATCATCATCATCTTCATCGTCATCATCATCAGCATCATCGTCGTCATCATCATCATCACCATCATCATCACACTCATCATCATCATCATCATCATCATCATCACCATCATCATCAGCAGCATCACCATCATCATCATCATCGTCGTTGTCATCATCATCAGCATCATCGTCGTCATCATCATCATCACCATCATCATCATCATCATCATTAGCAGCAGCAAAATCACCATCATCATCATCACCATCATCATCATCAACAACAACAACAACATCAATATAAAGTTTAATGGGGGTGGGGATTTGATAATGCCCTAAAAATTCTGTTGAAACCTCTTGAAGATTCCCTTGAATATATAGTTTATCGGGGGTGGGGATTTAATGATTCCCTAGAAATTTAGAAACTCTTTTGAAGCCTCTTGAAGATTCCCTTCAACACGCCAATCAACATCACGCTTCAATGTACTTTAAGGTCCAGGCCGCAAGTCCGGAAGCAGCCTTAGCCCAGCCAAAGCGCAGCCAATCTTGAGCCAAAGATGGGGTCTGAAAATGGGGATTTGACCCAATGAATAAGTTCATGGGGATAGTTCATGGGGATATGGGGATGTTTTCTCGGATATACAACCAAGATGATAATTTGGGTGTGACTGAAAGTAGGATAAGTAGGCTATGCGCCATTTATGGACATTTTGATATAGTTTGACGGGGAATATGATGATAAAACATAAAAATCACCAAAAATAATAAGTACCCTAGATCAGCTGGGTTTAGATCAGAAGACTTTGTGAACCCCCATGCGCATAAATAAACTCAAAATAACTTAAAAACGCATTAAAAAGCACTTTTTCACATAT
>Ga0126342_10009289_pt1 | contig 17620 bp, 18 predicted proteins | sample Cyp1metagenome_FD_92528 | JGI IMG/M metagenome (GOLD analysis project Ga0126342, IMG submission 92528) | Coral microbial communities from Lord Howe Island, Old Settlement Bay, Australia - Cyphastrea 1 metagenome | ecosystem: Host-associated > Invertebrates > Cnidaria > Coral ... | reverse complement strand
GTACGTGTACACAGCCCTCCCACTTTGGACCAATAAGGTCAGTGGAAAATCAAATGCAAATGTGAAATGTTTGAAATGCCTGAGAGTGAACATGTCAAGGCTGGACAACGCTGGAAAATGTCATATATATATTAGGATTACATAAAGTATATAATATATTAGAATATAAGGTGTATAATTGAATATAATATATATGTATATATGGTGTATATATATATGTAAGGTATATTATATTTATATATATATATATATGTAAGGTATATTATTTATATATATATATATGTGTAAGGTATATTATAATTATATATATGTAAGGTATATATATATGCAAGGTATATATAAGGTTTTTAAAATTGAATTTGCAGGAAATTCTGCCTTTAGACTACAGCAGCATGCCAGTCTATCCACACATGTTCGGCAGGATCCCTTGCCGCTGGCACCGCAGCTGCGGCCTGACATGGCGATTCATCCAAGATTCGGAGGTGTGCTAGGTCCTAAGTGGGGGTATCCCCAAATCCAAGTCATTGGACCATGACTCGACGTATTGAAACCCATGGTTTACTTGGGAACCCCCAAATTTTGAGAAACCCTATATAATTTGTACATCAAAAGTTTTCATGGTTGTGGCAGGTCAATGCGGTCAATCATTTGCCCCCGAAATATCCCACAATCACGTTAGCAACATCGAATCAAATCACGCGGTCTTTTCCGAGCTGCACAATGACAGCCAACCACGTTTCCCGGCACCAGCATTGCTTGGCAATCATGGCCAGTTCATGAATGAGGATTCGCAAAACAAGGAAAAAGTGGCAGCGACACATCCAAGATCAAGACTCATTGGATGCGTCCTAAAACAGATAGGTTATGCCCCTCATGCTAGGCTAACGAAGCCAACGAAACCTAGCGGCTAGCTAGTTCCAACAACATCAAACTGCGTCAATCCGAAGGGGCATTAATCGAATTCAAATACGAGTACATCTTAGACACGAGGACTGACCATGTGTCTCTGCTGTGGTCTGTCAAGCCACAACGTTTGTAAACAATTGTGTCTCTTCATTCACCAAGGCCAGGTCACTGCTCTCGTTGTTTCCCTTTGAAAACTGTGCTTTTTCATCATTCCCAGCGTTGACATCCGCGGCACCCTCAGACAATGCCATTGTACAGCAAGCTGCCGCTAGGCAAAAGCTGGCAAAGAGCGGACAGGATACCTGAATGGTTGCAAACCAACGCGAGGACCATAAACAACCGACAAAAAGCACCAAAAAGCAAGATCGCTCAAATGTCTATAGACTATAGACATTATTCTAGATTCACATTTACATTTTGTGAGCCATTCTGTATTTGATCAGGCGCAACATATTGGCGGCAACACGGGGAAATGTGTATGAGTTTATACAGGTTTAAGGACAGAAAAAAAAGAACTGCCCGCTGTGTCAGACGTGGCACCGATGCGGGCCATGTTCCACTTAAGGGAGCAATGATTCCACCCAACCGTGCTGTAGTCTCACATGTGGTGAAGGCAACCTTCGAAGCGCGACCAGCAAAGATCTGGGCCAAAGCCACATAGATAGTCGTGAAGCACACGTCCAAACACAAGCGCCCGACCACCGCAAATGATAGCACGAAGGGAGTTCCGGGCTCCCCTGTGCTGCAAAGCATTAAGCATATGCAAGCTGCGAAGAAGCAAAACGCCTGGCACTGTGTGGGTCCCGGATCTTTGGATTTTCCATGAACATTCAAGGCTGATCCGTGTCCCTTTGTACATGCTGACATGTGTGTGTGTGGCTTGAAAACTTAGCTAAAGGTTCCTGGGCCACCCTGCGCCCCTCTAGACAGCCGCCCGGACCTTGTTCCTTCCGTATTTGTCTGCTGTGAGAGCCAGCAAGTAGCCAAGAATGTCACCACCATGCAAAAGCATACCTCAATTGTTCTCAAAGGCTTACCAAAGTAAACCAAAAAAACAAGCAAAGATGCGCAGAGATCATGGCACAAATATGTTAATCTCAAATCCGAGCAGCAGCTCATGTAAATGTCAGGAGAGCGTTGTCCAGCTGAGTAGGTTAGACCGTAGAAGCCGCAGCCACAAGCGAGAAATGCAACAGCCAACGCTGCCTCAGATGGCTTCAAGGTGGGCTACAATCTTCCTGCTACTGGCTTTGAAGCATGGAACGTATTGTTCGGACTGAACACCAAGTTGACAAAAATTGCATATGTTGTGAGAAGCACGTTCGCAATCTTTCCCGACATTTTCACTAGTCATAAACACGCTGCTACAGCAGTCCCCTGCAGCATGCTCCTCCACCACTCTCACTGTCACATCTCATGATGGCTCTTGTGGAACACTCTTTGTACAAAACCTATTGATTTAAAAAACAAAATCGCAAAATGTTTAGATTTACATCAGCATCTTCTACGATTTCATCAATCACCATGAGTGATCTTCAACTTTGGCTTCGCCAGCCATGACTACAGTGACTACAGTGACTACAGTGTCGCTATAGGAAATCATGAGGTCGTTGGTGACGCAACGGTAGGCTATGACTGCGACTCACGCGACTCACGTGTTTCAAGGCCATCTACGCTTCCTCCATTCAGTGAAGTTTGACAAATCGCTTGCCGGAGCAAGTCGTACGTTGCGAAGTTGTAGACTAAGCTTCTCGGCTTGCCTGGTGGCTTCTCGGCTTCTCGGCTTCTCGGCTTCTCGGCTTGTTTCGTACTTCTCGGCTTCTCGGCTTCTCGGCTTCTCGGCTTGTTTCGTACTTCTCGGCTTCTCGGCTTCTCGGCTTGTCCGGTGGTTTCTCGGCTTCTCGGCTTCTGGTCGCATTTCTGGGCCCCTTTTGCCCGTGCATTGGGAATTCGCACTGCTATCACATGACCTTATCATTTCACATGCACCACGCCGTCTTGAAGACTTGTGACGCTGGCAACTTCTGCCAGTCCACTCCAACCGTGCACTTTCTGTAGACGTCGACCATGTCACGACATTTGGGTTTCAAGCAATTCACCAGCACGTCTCGTCTTCGTCGTTCGGTCGTTCCCACAACCTTTGCCTTTTGTACTGCAGTGGCCTGAAGCATGGCATTGATTGAATCCTGCTGCATCGTGATCAGTCAAGGGCTCACCAGTTTCTTCGGAAGTCACTGCAACAAAGGAGGCACGCGTCCAAACAGCGCTTCACATGATGTTGACCTTCCAACTTTTCCATTCGAAGGCTTGTTCTCAAACTTTAAGTGTTTGCCTGATTTTCTGTGACACGCAACTGTCTGCGTAGCAACTTGTTGTGTTGTGTCTCTCAACCATTGAGCAATGCTGGTTTCGAGCGCGAAACTCAAACTGAATGCCCTTGTTTGCAAACCATTGGCCAATGTCATCTGGAATCAGTCCTCCCTCTTGGTCAGGCAAAACAGTCTCAGGACGCTCAGACATGCGCAGCCAGGCTTCACAAAACCCGTCCAAAATGCTTGCTGACTCGCAGTTTTCACTCACAACGGCTGAGCTCCACCGTATATACGCATCTATCGTATGAAAATGACAAAAGTCTTGTAAAAGAGACGATCAGTTTGCACTTGTTGTTGAACGTATCAGGAACCCGCATTGAAGTCACAGTCTTTGGGCCCGTTCTCTGCCAGTTTCTGCATACAGCATGTATCTACGATACTGTCCTTTCGGAGGAACAGGGGAACCAACGAATGTGCAACTTCTGCAGTGTTCTTCGATCCGCGCCCTCGCCGTATTTTGATCGACCAGGCACTGCAACTTGTTGTTCTGGTTCATCACGTGGAACAAGAGGATCAAGTGCATTGACTTGCGTTTCAGCATCGACTCTTCGTCTCACTGGGCTAGAACTTAAACCGGCCTTTTCAGCACGCGCAGCTTCTTCTGAAGTGAACGCTTCAGGCTCCACTAGGTCAGCTCTTTCATGCAAAGCTTCGCCAGGGATACCATCATCTCAATTCTCCAAACGCAAAACTGCAGTGGTATCAGACGAGGCAGGAACTTGCACCTTCTGCTACTGTTCTTGCCACTGACCAGCGGCAATCAGGGCCATTGGTGCGCGACCTGCGTCGATTGTGTTTGCAACCATCACATGCCCAAACAACAGGCTGAACATCGCGAAAAGGACAAGTTGGCCCTCTGTCATGCCACGGATCTTCCTTTCGAATATGGCCTTTGCATCCAGGACATGCTATTTCTAACAGCCTCACCTTCAGGAAAGAAAACACGGGCTTTGAAGGCTTCATCTGTCGAATAATTCCAGCTGCAAAACGTTGACACAGTTCGTGGGGCCAAACCTGCATGTCAGAACTGCGAGCTGTGGGATGTCCATCACGGGACCAACTTCCGATGTGTGCATGCCACACATAAAGACATGCGGATGATGCCCAGGCTTCAGTTGTTTTGCGAACAGGCCACAAAGGAAACTTGCTCATCTTGAGTCCAACCATGCATTGATCAAAAACTACTTTGAAGCAAAGCTCACACAACTGTTGCGACTGCGGCTCCTCAAACAAGCCACTGCCGTGAGGCTGCTCTAGCATGAAGTGTCTGTGTCCAGAAATCTGTTTCAGTGCAACATCACCGCAAGGTTTGGCCATGGGAACACTGAGCTTGCGCCCCTTAGCCATGCTTCATAGTTGACGCCTTTGTTGAAACTTTCCCATTTGAAGTGCCCAATACAAGGTGGACCCGTCAAGACAACTTTCGGTTTGTTGCGGTCGATGTAAGCAATCAAATGGCCAACAGCTGACTTCTTAATGGGATCAATTCCAGCAAGGATCTCAAAGTTAACACCAGTTTTCAATGCTTAGCCAGCATGTAGGTTGTGTAGCCAGCATGTAGGTTGTGTGACCAGCTTCTCCAAACAACTCGATGACATCTATTCCATCATCGGCAGAATGCTGTGTTCGGAGAAAAATTGCTTGAAGGAAAATTTCCTGCACCAGCACCAAACATGCTAGATCATGCTAGCACGGCTGTTGTAAGACATGGAACCCATTGCGTGAAAACTGTCTCATCAGCGAACAACTCGGCGCCACTTTGCTCATCCGGCTGTTCGGCCAGACATGCAATGCTCGAAAGATGTTCGCCGCAATCACCTCGCGGTTGCTCCACAAACTTCTTTGCGCTCTTTCTGCCTGATCGCATCTTCAGTTGGAAAAATGTTGTTGGACCGTGTCAGAATGTCTTCTTTTGCAAAACATTGTGATACCAGTCCAGCAGCATCCAAAATCAGTTTGACCAACAGTATCTCGCCAGTTGTTTGATTGAACATGCTGCTCTATCACATTTCCACATTTTTGTCAGCCGTATGTGTGTTCGCCGCTCACCATCCAAAACATCTGTAGAAGTGGGACACTGAAAGCCAACAGGATTGAGCAGCTCAGTTCTTGGCGCAGTGTGTACCCGAATGACGGAGCCATCCGAACGTGAAATACAGTAATCGCAAGCATGCTGTTGTTGCAAAGAATCATCCAAGCAAAGTCGATACTTCGGTAGTGTTGCAACATCAATCTGTTCGCCAGTCATGTTGCTGCTCGTGGTCACCACCGTATCTGCAAATCGGACAGACCAGTTGTTGCAACTTCTGATGCCAGTGAGCTCGCTGGGCTTGTTGAACCCAGGTTGAGTGTTGCAAGGTGCTTGTCCGGCAAGGTTTACATATTGGCTCATCATGTGAACCACCGCTCTTGAGCAATCCACGAAGTGCTGAAGCAAAACGTTTCTGTCCAGAGCTTCCCATGTCACGTTGGTGATGGTGCTCCTTTGGATTACCGCATCGACAGTCCGATCTGCTTTGCAAATCCATGGTGGTTAGCAAACGCGCTCGTGAACAGCAAGGTTGTTCTCATTGGAAATAAGTTCATAGTTGCGAAGCTGGTGCGTGGCTTCCTTCGAGCCTAACATTGTCTCCTTCATCGCTTGAAGGTTGCAAACTTGCTTCCACCACAACATGTCGCTGGGAATTGCACTGTGAAAGAATCAAACGGCCCAAATTTTCTATTCGCTTTGCATCCAGTTTGTTTCAAGATCCCGCGCACGGCCCAGCAAATCGAATCCAAATTAACGGAGGCCGTTGCACTGCAAGTTCATTCAGCATAGTCTGACTTTGATCACGGCTGTGAAGATAATGATGGACATGAGCAATAAAGAAAACAAGTTCGTGGAGTAGAAGTAGACGTTGTCGCAAGCCTGCTTTTTTTCAGAAATCACCCATGCCAGCTGGTCAGATTGAAAAGAATCAGGCTTCGTTCGTGGCTTTGTCACCTCGAAATCTGAACTCTGCAAATGGTGTTCGGCATCCTGACCAGTTCCACCATCATGGATGCCGCTCACCAAAACTCAATTGTCAGTTTTGCCTGCACCAGGACGTGCAGGCGAAGAGCTCTTGTTGCGTCGCGCACCCATCACAAAGTCTAGGCGCTCATCACTGCGATTGGATGCCCTGAATTGGTGAGCTCAAGCTGGAAGACACGGCTGCCAGGGCTCAATCACAGCTCAACATCGCCAGGGCCAGGCGCAATCAGGGGTCGACCTCCAAGATCCAAGAGTGAACGAGGTCGGCGAAGGGTTCTGTCGCCAAGCAAGGGAGGCAAGCTGGAGTCGGCAATCAATGGTGCACAGTAAGATGCATCCACCTTTTCGTCACTGTGGTCAGTGACTGGTCAGCAACCTGTGACTTCTTGCCAACACCTTCAACTGGCAATGGAATGCTCATCTGATTCTTCCTCAGCTTGCTTCCAACCTCAACCTCTCGCGACATCTGATCCAACGTCGGACAAATTGTCATGGGCGCCGGAATCTACTATAGTAGACCCACGGACCCGTTCGCACACCTGGTGCGAAGATGAAAAACTCCTTGACCGTCATTGGTCGCCAGATCTGCTTGTGCACTCCCGCCAGGGGCGCAAACTTCGAGCCGCTGTGGGTCAGGCTGTGCATTGCATCGATCATGTTGGGTTCCAACCAGCAAACAGGTGAGACCTTCAGCATTGGCACCTCTGATCTCATCACTCTGTCGGTCACGTTTGCGAGAAGGCACAACTGGAGAACACATTGGTGGCGGAAATGCAGGCTCTTTTGCTCCTTCAGCAGGTGGTTCAATTCCATCTCCAAGTTCACGCCCAGTCGGAGGGCTGGGCGAATTCCAGAGCTTGTAGGTCTGTTTCCAGGAGTCCAGTTTGGAGGTTCTGAATGACTTGGTCCAACCTTTGAGTTGCACAAGGTGCAACGCTGCTGGCTTGAGAAACACACCTCAACTGTTCACGTTCAACTCCAAGACCAACTCCACCGCCAAGCTGTGTGTGAAAATGCTGCTGCAAACGCTGGTATGGTGGCATCAGATCCGGCTGCATTCTGAGGGCATCTTCGCCAAATTTGTTCATCACTTCCGCACTTGTTGCATCATTGCATCTCATCACCTGACCATGCTTGTCGCGTGGGTTCTTTCGATTGGATCCACCACTCTTTCCTCCACCACCTTGAAGCCCTTGCCGTGATTCCAACTCCGGCGGTAGCGTCTGGGACCTCGGCAAACGCGTAGTCCTGGTAGGTCTCAGCACCATCTTGATTAGAGAGTGCATCAACATTTGTTCCATCATCAGAACTTGTGCCAGTGCTGCAACCATCATCTTGCAAAAACATCTGCAAACATCATCCTTGCCAGCATGAAGGACATGTGCATTCACATCCCAGGGATTGCCAGCGTACAAAGGTGAATGACCAGCATTGTTGAGATGATCGCTACACGAAATCAGGTTCTCCATAGGCAAAGGCTGAGCTTGCAGGTGGTGCAGCACCTCCATCGCCTTCACATGGCGTCGCAATATTGTGATGTTCTGCCCCCCCCAGGGACAGTTTGAAAATAGCTCTCTGCAAACTAAGGTCTGGGATCAGTGGTTGCGTGGTTGCCCCTTGTTGGGGATTTCCCTCACGCGGGTGGTGGGTCTGCGGATTCTATTCTATCCATGACAACATTCAGTTGGACGTTGAGTTGCAATGCTTGGAGCAGGAGCCAAGCAAGTCCGGTGATGCTGATCATGAGACCAGCTCTGTGCTGGGCTCGACTGCGCAAGATGTCATACCGCATCCGCCGGAAACTCAAAAACTCAGAAGCGCCCTTGGTGACATTCTCAATCTCCAACGGGGCATACCATTTGGCCAGCAACTGTACCAACAGCATCAGACCAGCGTTTTGGCCGTCGCCATCCCGAACACTTTCTTGTGCTTGCATTGCTGCGATGCGGAAAGCCATGACACCAAGTCCGCAATCAAGGCGGGGGACACTTTCGCGTCACGGCCAAAACGACTGCAGGGTCCAGCATCTGGCTCACCAATCCCATTGCGCGGTCCTCCATGTTGATGTTGAAATTGCTGTTGAAGTCGAAAAGGATGCTGCTGCATTGAACAAACCACTGAAGACACAAGCAACGTCATAGCCAGAGCACAAGTTATTGAAAGACCCTTTGCTGAAACAACTGAACTGCCAAAGCCAGAAAAACTGTCATCATCTGCATTCACACGCAAAAGTCAGTTGACCTCCTGGTCTAAAATCAGTTGAAGGAAAAGTCTTGTCATCATGCTCTCCAGTGAACTATCATCCAAAGCTGTCTGCAATCGCCTGCCCTCGTCCAAAACAAATTGCCGCGCCTCACCCCGTGCAACCAAAGTTCGAACCAGTCGCATTTCACGTTTGAAAACCTGATCGCGCTGCCATGCATGCATCATCAGAAGGCAGAATTCTTGCTTCGCTCTCCAGCAATGTCATGTTGATCCATCTGACATGCCAGAAAATCCACTGCGAAAGCTGCGCTGAGCCGTTTTGGCCATGAAGGTCCTGGCAGTTGCCACGGTGTCGCCTGATGTCAGTTCGGCTGAGAGAGAGTCCAGGGTTGACTCTCCCATTGGGCTCATTGTAGGTTGCTTCCATGCTGCCAAGTGGATTGTAAAATGCAATGTCCAAAGCTGTGGTCACTCCAGCAAGAAAACATGCCGTGACCATCCACCAGAAATCCGCGCAGCACCGGTAGAACCATCGCCCAGGCTCAGCCATGGGCTCCGCTACCGAATGCGAAGCTGTGTGCCCTATGGATCTGCTGTTCTGAATCCCTTTTGTCTCGCTTGCATCAATTGTTCTGCCAGTTTTTTGGGACCAATGATGGCGGCCAGGATTCAAAGCAAAGTGGAGATTGTAAAACACGTCGAAAGCTGAAGAAAACAAGGTGGTAAATATCTTGAGACTGGAGAATGTTGCAGTGTCAGCCCAAGGTAAATGCAGTCAAGGCCAAGGTGTGCAAGGTACCAAGTCTGACCTGAACAGGATGACAGGAACTGAGTGTGAAGGTGATCCCTATGACGTCTCCCTCTGAACTGGAGCATGCGTGGGCAACCGGATGGCCAGATGCGAGAAAGTCTGCAGCAAATGCAAGCAAACTGTTGAGGCGAGGGGGGCAAGATCTGCTTAATGGGACCGGGACCAGCTGGGAACAATACGCAGACAAATTTGGAGGAATATGCAGGAATGACACTGGTGGACAACCCTGCACCCTGCACTGCGTGGAAAAGCAGAAGCGAGCAGCATGCGGACATGGCGTGGACGGTGGACATGTGAGAGGGCGCGAAGATGTGAATATGTGGAACTGCAAAGAAAGTGGGTAAGACATGGTAAGAACTATGGACAAGATGACAAAACATAGACAGCAAGAGAACGTGCGCGAGGCGTAGACACCCACGCATCTCATTGAGACCCGACAGCTGCGCGGACGAACAACACTTGGAACAACAGGTGACCCGATGACCCGGTGAGGCAATCAGTGCCAAATACGATACACGCACGGAATGGGAGCACCATGTGGAGCAACTTTAAACATCTTAAAACGATTTAATGTAGTATACCGACTAAGGTCATGGGGCCCTAGTGTGAGAGAATGTCCAAAAATATTGAATATCCTGTAAATCGTAAGGGTGGGCCTCTATTGTGAAAAGTTTTTTCTCAGATCCATTTTTTTTCAGGAGGGAAAATTTGGTCCAAGAAGTCGACCATTCTTTATTTGCACACCTGTCCCTCCCACCCCAGGCAGCAAGCACACTGACAACAACAACATCAACATTCTCACTGTAAAAAGCAATATACATTGTAAACAATTTAAATGGAAGGTTCGCCGCATAATTAGGTGCTTACTAAGCTGTTTTTTAAAAACACAGCAGCCAAACAATTTTTCAAGGGGTACCCCATGAGTGACCCAGATCCTCAATAATATACTTGGTTGGATGGTACCCTATTGTGCACAAAAAATGGGGCGAAAAATAAAACGAAACCCTTTATCCACCTTTCTTTGGGTAAAGCTGGTCCATTTACTGTAGGAAAGCCATATACATCGTAAACCCTTAAAAATGCAGGGTTCCCCACACATTTAGATGCCCTATGGAACCCTTTTTAAAACCAGCAGCCAAACATTTTCTCAAGGGGGAGCCCCGTGAGCGAATCAGATCTTCAATAGTAGGTTTGTTTTGGGGGGTTCGGTATTCTGTCCGACTTTTTCTTGGGTGGAAATATGAAAAATCATTTTATCCTTTCTTTTAAGAAAAACAATTCCTTTTACTTACTTAGTTCCATCTTCTCCGGGCGTTTCTATAGGATGTACATGGGATTCCTATGGGATTTCTTGATGGTTTCTATGCAGTTTCAATGAAATTTCTATAGGATTCCTCTGTGTTTCTATGATATTCCTCGGGGATTCTATGCGAATTCTATTGGAATTTCTATGAAGTCCTATGGGATCCCTACGGGGTTTCTATGTGATTTCTATGCAAGTTCTATTTGTTTTTAAGGGATTTCTATGGTATTCCTAAAAGATTTCTTAAGATTTCTATAGAATTCCTAAAGGATTCCTATGGGATTTCTATGCAATTTCTATAGGATTCCTCTGTGTGGCCTACGTGTTTTCTATGGTGCTCCTAAGCGCTTTCTATGCAATTTGAATTGGTTTTTACCAGTTGTACCGCACAAGGCGGTGGCGGAAGTTTCAAAAATAGGAAACCTATCGGAGTTATCGGAGAGGTTGGTTGTTGTGAATGTGTAGTGCAGTTGTAGTTGTAGTTGTATTTGTAGGCGTGGTTGTAAGTTGTAGTTGTAATGTAATAAAATTAGTATAGCTCAGTTGCAGTTGCAGTCGTAGCTGTGGTGTGGTGTAATTGGTGTAGTGTATTGTAGTGTTCTGTAGTGTTGTGTACTGTAGTGTGGTAAAGTGTAGTGTGGTCTAGTGTAGCGTACTGTAAAGTAGTGTAGTTGTAGCTGTAATGCAGTGTAATTAGTGTAGTGTAGTGCAATGTAGTGGTAGTGGTAATTGTAGTTGCAGTTGTGCAGTTGTAGTTGTAGTTGCGTTGTAATGTACTGTAATTAGTGTAAGGTAATGTTGTGTAATGTAGTGTAGTTGCATTTGCATGTGTAGTTGTAGCGTGCTGCAGTGTAACTACGTAGTGTAGTGTAGTGTAATGTAGTGTAGTTGTAATTGTAGTTGTAGCTGTGGTAGTAGTAGCGGTGGTGGTGGTGGTAGTAGTAGTAGCAGCAGCTGTTGTTGCTGTTGCTGTTGCTGTTGCTGTTGCTGCTGCTGCTGCTGCTGCTGTTGCTGTTGCTGTTGCTGTTGTTGTTGTTGTTGTTGTTGTTTCATCAGCGTAGTGTAGTGTAATATAAATATTATATTTATTTATTTATTTGTAGCTGTAGTAGGTGTAGTCTAGTGGTAGTTGTAGTTGTCTATCTATCTATCTGTCTATTGGCAAGCTTGAAAGCGAAACTATCCTGCTTCCTCAGTTTTTGAGCTTGACAACATCAAAAACGCAATTCTGCAAGACCTCCCCAATTTTTGAACTTGACAACATCAAAAACGCAGCAATTCTGCAAGACTTCCCCAATTTTTGAACTTGACAACATCAAAAACGCAGCAAATCTGCGAAACTTCTTCAACTTTTGAACTTGACAATGTCAAAAACGAAACCAGTCTGCGAGACTTTCTCAATTGTAGAAGTTGACAACATCAAAGCGAAGCAATTTTGCGAGACTTCCTTCAAAAATGGAAAGTTGAGTGCGGAGCTGACGGCCTCGGACCAATGCGTTTTGCAATTTTTCCATTCCATCTGTCTATATAAAGTACTGCGCCTGCCAGGAAAAAGTGAGGCCAGGTCATACGAAGTGCTGCACCTGTCACGCAAAATCACCTTAGCAAACCTGAAGATCTGATGCTCCAAAATGCAACCCCTCTCAGGAAATCAGCGCCCCGATCTCCGAACATCTCTGATGAACATGTCTCTTGTACCGCGCCTGGCGCGCAAAATGCACCTTTGCAAATCCTCGTCAAAAGCCCCATGCCTGGGGCTAACGTTTTTGAAACTGCTATAAAACTCCACATTTTGCTCGCTTTTCGCAAGGTGCAAAATCCGCCTGCCACACAAAACGACATCTGAACTGAACGTCCAAAATTGGTCCGGGACCATCAGCTTTTAGCACTTTGACTTGGAAATGTGCTTCGCGCCACAACGGCGTGCACTTTTTCGACATCTCAACTTCCAAAAGTGGTCCGAGAATACACTTTGACTTCGACATGTGTGTCACGCCACAACAGCGTGCACTTTTTCGACATGTCAACCTCCAAAAGTGCTCCGGTGTTGGTGTGCTTTGTACATTTTGACTTCGACATGTGCTTCGCGCCACAACGGCGTGCACTTTTTCAACATCGCAACTTCCAAAAATGCTTGGAGAATGAAATACTTTTGACATTTTGGCTTCTAAAGGTGCTTTGCGCCACAGCAGTGTGCAATTTTTCATCTTTCATCTGGCCAGATGGCTTCGCACCCGCCGCTTTAGCGAGCCTACTTTTCGACCCTCCGGAGCCACAAATCATTGGAAAACGCAGTGAATCGCGACTTTTCTACCTTTTCGCACGCCTGCATCTTCTTTCTTCGGCCTCTTTCTCTTCTACGATCTGCTCTCTTCTTCTCTTCTCTTCTCTGACTCTTCCCATCTCTGCTTTTGCCATCTGTCCATATTGTCGGAAATTTGACTTCTAGACTTCCTTCGAATAAGATTTCTATGGGATTTCTTAAGAATTCTCTGGGGTTCCTATAAGATTTCTATAGTATTCCCTGGTGATTTCTATGGATTTCTATAAGATTTCTAAAGGATTTCTATGGGGTTTCTAATGGGAATCCTATGGGACTTCTATGCAGTTTCTATGGGATTTTTGTGTGTTTTCTATGATATTTCTATGGGATTTCTATTTGTCTTTAAAAGATTTCTATGGAATTTCTACGAAATTTCTACGGGATTTCTATGCAATTTCTTTGGGGTTCCTCTGTGTTTACTATGTGTTTTCAATGGTAATCCTAAGGAATTTCTATGCAATTTCTATTGCAAGTCTATGGGATTTCTATATGATGCCTATGATATGTCTGAAAGATTTCTATACAATTTCTATGGCAGTTCTATCATACTTCTATAAGATCTCTGTAGGATGTCTATGAAATTTCTATGGAATTTCTGCAGGGTTCCTATGGCATTTCTAATAATGTGATTTCTTTTTGAGTTCTAAAGGACGTCCTTTTGGGTTATTGATACAGGAACATGAATTGAAAGCAAATGCATATTTGATATCCTTACTTATCCTTAGATGCCTTTTGGTTAAAACAGAAAATTAATTGAAAGAAAATTGTAATGAAATCTTTACTAATCCTTAGATTTCTTATCAATGGATTTCTTTAAGGTTTAAAAGGAAAAACAATTGAACGTAGATTGATTTCAAGTGGAATCATGTCTTATCAACAGTTTGTTTCAAGGTTTCAAAGGAAAAGCAATTGAAAATAGTTCTTATCAATAGATTTCTTTGGAGTTTAAAAGGAAAAGCAAACGTAGCTGGATTTCTATTGAAACCTACCTTATCAATATATTTCTTTGAGGTTTAAAAGGAAAATCAATGGAAAGTAGGTTGGCATCAACTGAAATCCTTACTTAAATTGATCATCCTGAGTTCCACAGACCTGGTCCCCAAGAAAATGCCGAGTTAATGAATAGACTATGAATAGACCAAATTTGTTTGGGGGGCCTACACGAACTAGTATCCAACATTAAACTGCACATGCATCCCACATGCAAATGACTGCAAAAACTAGTGGGCACGATGTCCGCTCTCTTCTGACAAGACGACGCAATGCCGAAAATGGAAGAAAAAACAACCGCAAGAGCTGCAAGAGCACGAGCAAGAAGAAAAACAAGAACAAGAACAAGAACAGGGACAAGGACCAGGACAGGCATAATAGCAACAACCTCTGGACATGGATGGGGGCATGGACCTGCACGCGGGCGTGGACAGAATGGAAGCTGGATCTGGTCTCAGGTGGCAAGGTGCGAACTTTATGATATTGCAAGCAGTGCCTAGGCAAGACAAGCAAAAGAGCGCAGCATCTCAACCACAGCAGTCAAGGTGTGAACATGTGTGAACAGCAAGCCGGAAGCATGTAGTCCTTTTGCGGACAAGCTGCAAGCTCAACCCAGGAAGAATTGAACAGCGCGCGCGCGCCAACACATAGTCAACAAACCAAAAGAGCAAACACATTCATTCCTTCAAAATCTAAATAACATGCGGACAGGACAGAAACAACACCCGAGGCCTTAGGTTGACAAAACATCAAGTAGGCCAACTCGGGCAAACCGTAAACAGCATGCTGGCCAGGTACAAACGAAGTATAGGCAAGATGTAGACACGACTTTGCAAGGACACTGTGAGACATGCCGGCTATAGGTACCCGCATCACATTTGGGCACCCAGCTAAAATAGCGCATTCCTCACACTTCGACCCCCATGTGCGTCAGGGGGGTATTCGACGGTCACACTCCAAGGGTATTGGTGGGGTGGGTTTTGGGGGTGTTAACGTTCCTTCACACGCGCGCAGGATGGATATGTTCACTGCCACATGCACAGAATTTGGATTACATTCATTCCTAGTCACCCACACGCGCGTCCACATTGTGGCCAAACGGGCTGGGGAGGGGGGTGGGATGTCAACGTTCTTTCACACGCGCGCAGGATAGTGACGTTCACTGACGCGTGAACAGGATGGTGACTTTCATTCCTGCTCACCCACTCGCGCTTTCACATTGTGTCATTGTGGCCAAATGAGGTGGGGTGAGCGGGGTGGATTTTATTGTTGTTCCTGCGCATGGGCACAGGATGGTGACGTTCATTGACACGTGAACAGGATAGTGAGATTGATTTCAACCAAGCTTCCGTTGATACATATATGATATCTCAGTCTCGGTGTATCACATATATGCATACAGATATATTTTCACAATCTATATGCTGCAATCATCCATACGCAAAGTTGATACCTGCAACAGCCCATAATGTTTGTAGTTGTCAAGAAAGTGTGAGGAACGGACTGTGCAATCTAGAACTACGTGGTAATGAGTAGTAGTATGTAGAGGTACGTAAAAGTACGTAACATTATTTGGTAGCACATAGTAGCACATAGTAGCACGTCATAGTACGCAGTGGTACATAGTACGTCGTAGTACGTACGTACTAGCACATATAGTAGTGCGAAGTAGTACATAGCAGCGCGTAGAGGCACGTCGTAAATCGCAGCCGAAAGAACCTTACATGTATACTAGTACATACACTAGTACATGTACTAGTGCGTGTGCTAGTACGTAGTAATACATCGCAGTATATAGTAGGTAGTACAACAAATACTGCGGATAGTCGTACGAAGTGGTGCGTAGATGTACAGCATTGTGCAGCGTTACGCAGAAGTATGCTGTCCTATACGTCTTAGTGCGTAGCACCACTTAGCAGCAAGCAGCAGTACAGTAGTACATCCTATTACATGGAAGTACTTTGTCGTGCATTGGAAGTAATACATGTAATACGAAGCACGTGCAAGTACGTAGTGGTAGTCTTAGTGCTATATAGTGCTATAGCGGTAGTGGTAGTTACAGCGATACATGAGTCGGCGGCCGAAGCGATGCGCGAGTGGGCGCCCGAAGCGAGAGGGTTACCTGCGTGCAATATTGAGGCAAGTTGCACGTAATATGTAGATACAAAAACAAGTCGCAAAGAAGATGTACACTAGGATGAAGAAACATCACTCCATGTGAAGACCAGAGGATGACAACATGGGGGCAAGACACCAGGGGCATGTGGAGAAAGCGTGACAATGTTATCGGCCTGGCAAGCTGCAAGCATCATTGGGGAAAGCATCATCAGGTTGCAATAGGTTGCGCGGACAAGGGCAAAATGCGAACAACGCTTCTAAAGCATTTAGACATTTTTAGACATCAGGCGGACAAAGCGAGAGGACCACGTAGACACCATGAGCAGCATGGCCACAATGTGTAAGCAACCCAGCAAGCAAACACTTGGATAGATGTAGGCAATCACAATGCTACTTGGCCATAAGTGAACAAAGAACACAACAAATGAATGCTTTGTAATCCCGTATCATATACATTGCAATAAAACAGGTTGCTTTGCACCTGTATTTTTTTGGTGTTGTTAGTGGACCCTCCCCAATGCGCCTCCGTGCAGCGTTCCCCATCGCCGCCGCGAATGAAGTGGATGTACAAGGTCTGCAAACAGATCGCAATCGGAATGCGCCAGCGCTTCAACAAACTTGAGCAAACTCCCGAACTGCGACACGGCAGTAGATTATGCCACTATGCAACTCTTTGAAACGCAAAGAGACGGAGACTCTGAACCATTGGCCACCTCTGCCCTTATGCTGTTTCCAATTTCAGGCCAGGGCTTGCGTTTGGGTTTGCTGGCGGTGTCTTCCACTATGAAGCAGAACTTCTTATACCGTATTTTGGTGATGATTCATCATTGATCATCTATTTTGGAGTTTTCCAAGCCCCCAAGGTTTTGACCCACAGCCAAAGGTGTCCTGAAGACTTGAAGACCAGTCGACAACTTTGGAGAACATTTCACAATCAGTACAAATCTCATCCTGTGCCTTTTCTTGATCTGGGTACGGATCGGAGATTCCCATGGTCTGCAAGTTGATCCTGGGAAGAAACTGCAAGTCAGACCCAAGACCCAAGACTTGCACTGGTTCCCAGTAACCTTGCGTGCCGCACAGTGTGGGTATGTAAAGTGGTAGGCAATGGCCAAGGTCAGACTCAGTCTCCCGAGTCAGTCTCCCCAAAACTGGGAATGGAAAGGCCCAAAGGGCAGAGTCAGTGTGCAAACAGCACAAATAGCAGGAGACCCAGATAGAGAAATGGAACGTCAACAGCAAAGAGTCGGTCGCCCATGCACACCGGGAGGACAATCAAGGAACCCACCCCGGCAAGCTGGAACGAGGCTCTCATAACCCACGGGAACATGGAAAGTCAACAACAAAGAGTCGGTCAGCCCTGCAAGCTGGAGCGAGGAACAAGGGATGTTCCTCTTGTTTAAAATTACACCGGCATAGGCCCCAGATAGAAAAGGTTGGAACTGATGGTTCACAACGTGGGAACCAAAGGTTACCATGACAAGGAACTGCCGGTTCCCAGACCTTGAAACTTACGGTTCCCAACCTGGGAACCAGAGGTTACCATTGCAAGGAATTGCCGGTTCCCAGAAGTTAG
>Ga0126342_10009288_pt1 | contig 17621 bp, 18 predicted proteins | sample Cyp1metagenome_FD_92528 | JGI IMG/M metagenome (GOLD analysis project Ga0126342, IMG submission 92528) | Coral microbial communities from Lord Howe Island, Old Settlement Bay, Australia - Cyphastrea 1 metagenome | ecosystem: Host-associated > Invertebrates > Cnidaria > Coral ... | reverse complement strand
GAGACCACTGTGCGTCGAGGGTCGCGGTTGAGCAGGAGGAGGAGGAGAGGAGAGGAGGAGAGGAGACGAGGAGAGGAGAGGAGAGGAGAGGAGAGGAGAGGAGGAGCAGGCAACTGACATAAAATCTAACAACCCTCACCTGGCAGGTGGGGAATTAAGTAGATATATCATATTATCAGAAACAAAAGTGATGAGAAATGGTTTGCCAGACTAATGAAACATGTGTGATTTGTTGATGTGGATGATAGCAGTTGCATGGTGATGAAAACCCGGAAGGGTTTCATAGAATTTCATAGAGGATTTGAAGTGCCTGTCTGGATATCTAAAGTGGTATTTGCGGTATTTGCTAGTGATTGAAAATGAACGGTATGTGCATTAGACCAGTTCAAGCACAAGATGGTGCAGGACGCAGCACGACAGTCTGTGAACAGATGTTGGAAAGCTCAGGGGCTTTGCACTGTGAGGCCAGGGAGTGACCGAGGAGTCTTTGGGAACAGGTTTTGTTCAAAAAAGTGACAGGCAAGACTCTAGGTTTGAAGAAACATTGGGCTTAAATGGATTTAACATGCACTTTACCGAAATGTAGTGAATGCACTCAATGCACTCCTCATATTTGGCACTGAATGCACTCCTCATTTTGGCACTGAATTTGTACCCATGCTCGGAAGGCAGTCGATTATCAGAAGTTCCTGGCCTTCCTTATGCAGGCGTAGCGGAATCTTCGTCAGAGTACGACACCATATGGCACCCTTCGATTGATGCAATGGGTTGATGTCAGTTGATGTCAGTTGAGCAACGCATCTAAGGAGTAGCTTCGCACTGCCACGACCTTAACATTGTATCCTGGTGTGATCTGCATTTGCTACACATTACATCATATTAAATCTACGGGCAGTTCTGGTGTTGAGACACGTTGCACACCTCATTGTGCAAAGCCAAGGCAGATCCATAGTTCTGCGACTTCAAGTCGACTTCGGTAGTCACTGAACGGGTGGCAAACTCTTGAATGGCCCACTTCAAAGAAGGGGCCGTGAGGTGTGACTTTGGTTGGTCAATCGGTGTCCATAGAATTCCATCGAAATCTATTTGAAGTGCCTGGATTAATTTTGAGTTTGTCTATTCATGATAGTTTTATGTTTAAATTTGAGAAATTTAGAATGGCCCAAAAAAACACACATGCCAAATTCGAGCTCCGTTCAGCGGAAACTCGGACTCCTTCAGTGAGACTCGGCAATGGACGTAACCTGAGTTGGCAGATGCCCAGTGCCACGTTTCGGCCACGTTTCAAGTTGTGTTTTACCTTCCAGGTTGATCCGTTGCAGATTTCAAGCGCCTAAAAACGGAAGGCATGACAGAAGTCAGCTCTCTTGTGCTTGAAAAAATGCAGTGGCTTCATTTTGCATTGCCAAATGAAGCTCACGCTTGTGCAATTAAGATTGAAGAAATCAGAATACAGAATACCTACAGTAAAGACCCATGACATCAAGTATGTCACTTCAGTCACTTCAGTGTTCTTGCTGCAAGTCAAGTTTCCTCCGCATATGGAATGTTTTCCAAGACGTGCAAAGCAAAACAATCTCGCAATCCGTTTGCCTTTTACAGACCAAATCCACTGTGCGATCATTCAGTGCTCACGAACCTTGGCGGCATTAAGGTCATAGTGAGGCGGGGTGGCAGTGGAATACAAAACTGACTTCGGGAGCTCAGAAGTCCATGGCTCTGGAATACATGCTGTCCCTTGAGGTAGCCTAGAGTCCTAGAGCAGGCCACCACCCCATGAAAATGTTGTCACTGCGACTTCATCATGCGATGGTGGATCTTGCTGCCATGGTAGCTATGTGGACATGACCCGCAAATTGGATGGTTGGTCATGAAATTTATCAAGAATAAAATGAAGCCTTTTGTAGGTGCATTGGTAGCTACCCGATTTGAGGCATACCTAGGGTATCGATTTCTTGTGACCGCCTTGTGACCTGCCAAGGCATCTTGCGCCGTGCCAACCGTGCCATGCTGATCTTCCAGATTGGCACCAACAACTGGCAGAGGCAAGGGGAGTTTGCTCCTGGCAGCGGCATTCTCCATGCGTCCTTCCATGATGCTCGGCAGGTTCTAAACTTTTGGAGTGTAAGCTGCTGTCATATCCATAGCAATCCATGAATATGGTTGCGGGAAAGTGAAGTCGGTGTGAATTTGGACGTTTGCTGTTGGATGGAAAGCCACTTGACAATCGTCAAAATGGAGCCAATGGTCCGAAGTTAAGTTGCTGTGTACTTATCCTTCAGCGGGATAGCCACAGTCATGTGACAACTTGGATATCAGCAATTCGGAATCCTAAGCTTCGAAGAGATTTCTTTGAACTAGACTAAACTGACTGAACCTTACGGAAAAAAGATGGAACACCACACTGTCCTCAACAGTTTCTGAAGATTCTAAAAACAATCATAACTACTTGGATTCACCGTGGGCACTTTCTCCTATTTGGGCACTCAAAATTTGTCAAATTGTCAAATCAACCAGTGAGGACAGCATGAACAACATGCCGGGCGTGAAGAGCTACTCCATCTATCCCAGCAAGAAGCAGACGAACCCTGAAGCTCAGCAGCAGGAAACAAGCCATCGCTGGAAAAACATCCAAGGGATGACAAGATGATGATATTTATAGTTGATTTACCCATCAAGAATGGTGATTTTCCATAGTTATGTTAGTTTACCAGAGGGCATCCACATGTTATCAATAGTTTATCCATAGTTTATCTATATTTACCCAAGGTTTCTGTTTTTTTTGAGCTGCGAATGCTTTGTTTGTCTTGTGATGGCCTTACTCTTCCCGACCTGAGGAAGACGACCCGACCTTCCGAGTGGCTCAGCGATCAGTGACAACTTGACATAGTAAGTATCCATCAATATGTCAAGATTCCATAGGATTCCTAAGATTCCAATCCAATGTTCGAAAGTTGATGAAAGTTGTTCCCCCAAACTGCTACTTTCATTTTTTCACCGCGCTGTTTGCTATTTGGGAAATCTGTGAAAACGGCGTTTCTCTTAAGAGAATATGCTGTTCTCCATCTGTGCAGGTCTTTAAGATTGAGCACGACATCCCAATCTGCGAATCGGTGAGTCCCAACAGTTCTTACCGATGGCACTCCATGACAGAGGAGCAGTACGATGCCTATTTGAAGCGCCCCTTGGATGGACGGATGGACGTTGGGGATCCGGAAAATTGGGGCATTTTCCACGGTTTCACGGAACCATTTCAGACCATACTGAACCAAGGCTTGGAGAACGAGATCTGCCAATTCATGGATGAGGTTGAAGCGAAGGAGGGCAAGGAATTCGATTATCTTATCAGCCACTGAGACTGTCATGAGCCACCGCCCAAAATAAAAATCACATTTTTAGTTCTGCTTCTCCAAGGTGTTCACATGCCAATCCCATATAATTTAATCCCCTTGGTTCTCCGAAAAAAAAACGAAGCGTTTGGATCAGAAATCTTTGAATGGATGAGTTGGATCACATGGAGAAGAAAAGCATGAGCTTTTGCCAAGTCCCCATTAATCAGCGAATGGGTTCGCATTCTGTGTGCTGTCAGCCTGAAAGGTATATCAACATGCACAACAACACCCAAGTAATGAACCGTTTACCACCCATCAATCTCGATGTTTATCAACATTTACATACCAGTTCTACAAATCAAATTTGTCCCAACTTTACTCAATTCATATGTGAAGAAATGGCAAATACATGGTGTAAACGGCATTTATCCACCATTTATCCACCATTTATAAGTGGCAACCAATGGTGAACGGTTGCACTGGCTCCGAGGCCACCATGCCTTCACCAACGCCATGACGGCCGCGCAGATCGTGGAAAGACGACACAAGGAGGGGAAGACCAAGCTGAAGCTTCGACATGGGAAGACTGGAATACTCCAATCTGTGGTCAAACCCTGGGGATATCACTGGGACATTGACTCATTTCTATATATATATATACGTATATATATATATATATTGTATATATATATATATTGTATATATAATATATAGATATGAAATGGATGTATAGTAGGTATATAACCAATGGGATGTTTGCAGGATTTGCTGGAAACTGCCTCAAAAGTGAAGATGGATGAAGACTGCAGAAATCAACTTGTTTGGGCTGCGACCAAGCTGAAAAGCCATGGATTTCCGATTTATTTGACATATCTTTTTGCCATGTAGCGAGTAAGCGCGCATCTTGGGGTTTTGCTGGAATGGTTTGCAAAACTGAGTGAGTAATGATGAGCGGTTGTATTGTATCCGCATTCTGTCCAGGTATTCATGCAACCATCTTGCTTTGTTATGCCTCACATATGTCTTGTTTGTGTGAAGTTCGGACCTGGTTCTTCCTTCCACTGTGTGCTGGTTTCAGGGCAACATGTTCAAGCCAAGGAAGCATTTCAATTTCGTTCACGGCACCGCATTGAAGATGTACATCAAGGAGAAAGAGGGCGACCCCGAGTATCCTATGAGATTTTTGACCAAGTGCCAGGGCAGTGGTGTCTTCGATGGCTTGTCGAAAACTTCAGGCGTTTGGGTCAATTCTGAGGACAGCAGCGGTGGTCGTGGTAGCCGCGGTGTGTGGATGTGTGTGGCAAAGGAGGTTCGAGGTTGAAGTGGTCACTACAAACCTGCTGCCATAATCTTCTGATTTTCAGATTTTTTCAGAAGATTTCAGGTGCAAGCATGAGCAGATCATGTTTCACTAGTTTGTCATGATTGGAACCATCTCACCATGGTGACTTCTTATTAATGGTTTGCAACTGGCGAGGACTACATTGGAAAGTTTCTGGACGCTCGGTGAAAGTCTATGTCTGTTTTAAAGGAAACATGTGAAGCAGCAGAACCAGCCGCTCTGCAGTTCACAATTCATGGAATTGAGTTCTTTATAAATTGAAAAGGTCGACATAGGTCAAGAAAAGTCTACAAGAAAAGGCCGAATACGACACTTCTGAATCCACCACTCCACCAATGTCATGGACATCTCATGACATAACCAGATCTGACTTAGGATTGCTTCCCCAGCTATCCCAAAGAGCGCTGCGTGTTTTCCCGCATCGGCGTGAATCAGAAGACCTTCTGCAACAAGGGCAGCACTGTGGCCGCAGATCTCGCCAAGCACTTGCAGGAGGAGGCTGGAGGGTCGCAGGTTCATCTCAGGTTCAGAAGATTGTATACTTTTATGTTTACATATGATTATACATCTAGATATTTATTTTTTTACATACATACATACATACATGCATGCATTATATGTATTATTGGTTACCTTTGGTGTCATATGGATTTTTTTAAAGTACAATAAAACAGTTAATGAACCTTTTTTGCAATCTTGCACAGACTCTTTCATGGAATGTCAAAAACGGAATGTGAGATGGAATGATATATCCAATACTGACAATATGTATATGGTGTATGTATATATATATATGGAACAGTATGTATATGTTACATATATATATATAATTATATATCCATTGGAGATTCAATATGGCTGTTTGTTCGCAACTCTGCCGTTGCGACAGGATCAGCCCAAGGTCGCCAGCATGAAACGCCTGGTGACCTTCGTCGGGAAGTTCGCCGATTGGAAGCGCCTGGATGCCGTGCTCTATGCAGCCAAGGAGTACGAGGCGCCATGAGTTTCCTCTGGTGTTTTGACGAAAATACTGGGAACATAGTGGAGAAAACCCACCATGTTCACCCATTTTATGGATTATGACTATGAGAATTCAATGGGGATACTTTTTTTTATTCACTTCACCCTGTCTATCCCCCATTGTGTTGATATTTGTGAGCATGGGAGATTACATTGCAAGAAAGACGCGACTCAAGAAACACAGATTAGATCACCGTACTACTGCAAAAAAAAACTCAAGTTGACGCCTATGGTGGGGGAGAAGATACCATGCTGGCGGCTTCAAAATGATCAATGATCACAAGTTCCCCAGAACAGGTTTGGCCAGGCCATGTTAAAAAAAATGAACTCCGAAATCCACAACAAGTGAGACAAATCAGCAGAAAATGACTTCACAATAGCCATAGTTTCTGAATACCCTCTGGTAATTTAACATAACTATGGAAAATTACAATTTTTCATGAGAAAATTGACTATAAATGGTGATCTTCCATAGTTATGTTAAATTACCAGAGGGTATTGGAAGAGCGGTTTGCCAGGGCAAATTTCCAGACGTTGGCACCGCTATTGTGGGCACCGGTCCGCCGGATGCCGTCGAGAAGCCGCTTGGTTGGTGCTATTGGTTGGTGCTATTGGGTTACTATTGGGTTACTAGTGGCTACTAATGTTGGGTTACTAATGTTGGGTTAATAATGTTGGGTTACTATTATTGATCATGATGATCAACTATAATTATGATAATGACTGGCTGGTTGGTGGTTTGGACCCTGGTTTTTATGACTTTCCATATATTGTGAATAATATTCCCAACTGACGAACTCATATTTTTCAGAGGGGTTGAAACCACCAACCAGTAGAGCCACCCTCGAAAAGAGATAGAAAAGTGGGACACCGATATATAGAAATATGAATAAACATCATCTATATAATATCCTGGAAGCACGTTTCTATCTTTTTGGGGTTGCTATGAAGAAATATCACGAATTATAGGTATATGGAACCAGAAATCCACTTGCTCCAGTGATTGTGATTCCTATGATATTTCTCATTCATGTGTATATCAGATTGCTGGGGTGTGTCTGAAAAACCAAGAAATTGCCCTGAATAGACTGAATAGATGACGGTTGTTTATCAGGAATATCGTGCTTAACCAATGCCTTGGAATATACCCACTGAAGCCCATGTTACAAAAAGGAAAAAACCAGGGTTTGTCAGAATAGTCCATACCTGCTGATTGCTTTGCACTTCTGGTTGGTATGATTCGGTGAAGTATTGTCTAAGTCCCACGTTTCCATTTCGTTCTCACGTGAAAAGGAATCATTATGTCGCGCATGAGTCTGAACCACAATTCGGACTCTGCCTGCAAATTCATGGTTTCCATTCGACAAAATTTAAGCAGGTGTTCTCAAAAAGCCTCCAATAGTTGGGTGTTCTAAACATGATTATAATCATATCTAACTATTATCCAACTATCATGTTTATCAATGATTATCTAACTATCATATCTAACTATCTATTATTCATATTATCCCTCAATAGTTGGCTAGTCAAAACCTCCATATCATATTTGAAAAAATCATCTCCTGGGATTTTGGGCAGACCTTTGTCTGTTCGGATTTTGAGTAGGTATCAGAGCATGGCGAAGACCTTGGGCCTGGAGCGCACCGTCTTCCTGGGGCCAAAAGGATACCTGGCGAGTTAAGACATAAACAAAAAATGCCATCCATGCCATGATTTCTCAAGTTAAGATTATATATACGTACCTGAAGCTAGGTATATACATTTAAATTTTATAATACATTATTAATATGTTTTGAAAAAATATGTATACACATGCAATCGCATGTTAAGATATTTACTGCTTTTAAATTGCTAACGTCCATCCCATAATGTCCATGACAATGAAAGACAAGCCTTGTCCGTTTCTCACCGTGAGTCGGATTTCCAGGACAGGACGTCCTGGCCGAGCTCTTTTCCATGTCTGAGGTTGGCATGTACCTTGGCTGGAAATCCTGGTGACAGGAATGGAATGTTCTGGACATATGTATAGTCTGTATAGTATAAATAAAAAAGTGTATATTTGGTGAATTATAAACCATAAATGCCAATAAATAATAACAGTATACTATATATATATATACTATCGGATATATATATATAATTCGATATGTAAAGTACTGTTGCACAATTGGTGATTTTTCTGATAGTTGCTGAACCGTATGTCACAAAACATTGTTGGTCTATATGACCAAACCAGAGGCCTGGCTCGAGCAGGTAGCACATGAGGTCAGGAGTTTTGAAAAGATGTCCGTTCCCAGTTTCCCAGTGCTTGATATCTTTGGACAATGCTATTGCAGTTTTCAGGGACCAAAGGATCCAACAGGTTCCTGTCGAAATCCAGTGTCATGGTTTACCAAGCAGAAACCCTATGAATTGGATCATAGGGACTATATATCCATTATTTTTAATGAATATCCATTCACTATTGTCCATTACCCTGATGGTTTATCCCAAATGTCATGTATGAATGGATAATATTTGGATCCGAATCTCCGTATCGACCTATGACACAGCTCGTGCTGAGGTTCCCATCTTACAAGGTGCCTTGCATCGGAGGGATTTTGGATGTTTGGCTCCGAATGGCACTCAGTTTGGCACAAAATTGCAATGGGTTCACTCACCAAATTGAAGTTCTAATTGTCTCCGCTTGACATATGATTAGTCTTCAGGTTCATATTCTTTAGTATAGTTATTTAATAAAGTTATTTGCTGAGATCAAACCCAATTAACCAGATTAAACAGTGCTTTTGATCAAACCCATTTCCCATCTCAAAGCCATTTCACCGGACGTCCCAGGAGCCTTTCGGCATGGTCTTCATCGAATGCATGGCCTGTGGCACCCCCACCATCGGCGCCAAGAGCGGTGGCCCCACGGAGTTCGTGAAACCGGTGCCTCGCCGGCGTAGACCCTGATGGAAACTGGAAGAAAAGGATGGCGAAAACCACTGGAAAAGGTTGGATGCCCTATGGTAAGACAACCCTGGTATGGTTATGTATAATGTTTTGGCTTGGGAGAGAAGTAACCAACTAGATGTGGCCAAGTATAGCAACATCGGTAAACCCAAGAATAACCCCCAATGACTTACCAGAAATATTAAGGATTTCCATCATTCCCCTGCCGAGGAGCAGGGAGTACTGGTGGAAGAGGAAGCAGATTGGCACACCGAAGAAGGTATGAAGAGGTGCGTGTTTCCTGAACGCTTTCGTTCCTGATATTTGATTATCACCCAGTTCAAAGTGGGAGATATCAGATGGCTCATCATCAATCGCAGTTGTACACATACATATACACATATATAAAATATACACATCTACATGAGAATGTAATAGGGGCTGTGAGCCATTTACTTTTTGTGAACCGCGAGCAGAGCAACCCACACAACCTTGGCATCGACGTCGCCAGGTTGGGAGGAAAGGTGGCCACTGAAGTCATCAAGGTGCAGCCGGTGCCCAGTCATATCCATACTATATGGTCTATATGGTACTATAGTGCATGATATATAATCTGTATATATAAATATATATATATACATTATATATACATATATATACATATACATATATATATATACATATATATATATACATATATATGTGTGTATGTATACTGTATATGCATATATGTATGTGTATATATATATATATATCATGTTTATGACCCATAGATGCATCCAAAAAAACATCCAGCATATACCACCATTTTATATCCCATATCACATTCTAGATTACATCCCGTATGCTCGGCTAGGCCATTGACGAGGACTGGAAGAAGACCAAAGGTCCTGGTTGCATCGATTTCGTCACTCGTTGAACTTGTTTCGTCTGTGTGAAAATTTGGAAGTGACCCATGTATAATGACCCATGTACAGTGACCCATGTGCATGGGAATTGGTTTGATATGGCAAAAATATATGGTATCCCCTAGTTGTTTTTCACATTGCATGAGAAGTTTCGGGGTGAAGCACGAGAGTTTTTCCAACAAACTTAATGGGCATCCTGGATATTTCCTACCCAGAAATTCAGCAGATGCAGATCTGACGGCCGAGCGGACAGGGCCGTCCACACGGCCGTCCACCTGGCCGTCGGGCCGTCAACCAAGGTGACCAAGAACTTTTCCACCGTGGCACAAGTTGAAGGCATGCTTTCAAACATGAAGGAATGGTCAGCTTAGCCTTCATGTGACAGCTTCTGACCTGACACCTGTGACATCGGATCGCCTCTGTTTGCCAATAGCCAGCGGTGGTCCCCACATGTGTCAGGGTATGCCTGAAGAATGTGGGAATGCAAAACCCATTTGTAGCCTATTTGCAATGATCAAATGGTAATAAACCTTTGAAAACAAATCTAGCATCTTTACCAATCATGAAACATCATCAAAACGGTTTTTGTTAAACGATTTGGGTTCCCTTTTTTCGGGTCATGCCAAGGGTGGATCCTTTCTGAAAGGGATCACCATCCTATTGCTGAACAGTGGCTGAACAGTGAACGGTGGTTCAGTTGTTCGACTCCACCAGCGTACTTCAGTGGGTCCTACGACTGGAAACTCCGACCAACAAAAATCCTGTGTGGTGATGCAGATCCCCTTTTAGGTTAACAGCGGTTAACATATTGTTAAGATATTTAAGTGATATGTTTTTCAATTCGAAGCAACTCTGAGAAGTTATCAGTTTCAAACCACACTAACACGACGGCCACAACGGGGGATTGTTTCACTACTTTAGCCCAAATATCGGTTCTCTCGTTGCTGTTTTTCCAGCTCCGTGTGCAGCACGCAGCGGGCAGCAGTGAGCACCCAAAGTGACTAGGCAGTTGAAAGAGCCGGCCATGACTTGTAAGCATCACAGGTCACATGATGCCACAGGTACCATTATCATCTTCAGCATTCTCATGCTCATCACTGTTCATCCTCATCATTGTCCTTGTTGAAAGGATTCCGGAAGGCAACTCAAAAGCATCGCGACAGCCTTCGGCAAAGGATGCAAGCATGGCATGATTTCCATAATGTTGGGAGGATGCAACATTCGAAAAATATACAGTGAATGTTGTAGCGGGCCCCTACCAAGCTCTTTCAGGCCCTTCGAAGACCAGCAACCACGTACTGTGTTCAGATTTCTCCGTGACATGATTTTTCAAGCTCCGATTTCAGTGTTTCACTACGTGTGTCCACACAACAATTCCGGACTCAGACTTTGATTTGAAACTCCTGAAAAACCGTTACGTCATGTTACGTCCACCTTATCCTTCTCATTTGTGTGCAATTTCATGGGTGTTTGTTGTGATCTGCACCCCTTTATGCTAACAACAATTTGCACCATATGGCGCTGGCCGACAACAATGTGGAAGTCGACCAGGCGACTAGATGAGGTGGCAACGACGTGGCTTTTGATGTACGATTTTTGGGGTTGCGGTGCCTTTTCATCCTTGAATTTCTCATCCTTGTGACTTGTGAGTTTGGAAATCAAGCTGTTCTGTCTTGTTTGGGTTTCAGTTGTATGAAAAAACATCATGTTCACCTTGTGTTTGTCGCTGTGAGAATCCAATGAGCCCGGTATAATGTGCAGTGCCAACTTGTCCGGTCGTTTCTTTCGAAGGAGCTGAAGAATTTCTCCACGGGTCTACAGATGAAAGGCGCAGCCTAAGATTTCCCACGGAGAAATATCCAGAGAAATACGTTTTCAATGCAACTGGCACCGGTTGCAGTGGTTGTAACTCAAAACATCCATCCTCAGAATCGTCACACCTCATGTTGCAGATTTGCAGAGTGCTGATCCAGGGTTCAAGCCCTGTTTGATTTCCATCCCGTCAGCCTGAGATAGATTGCAGCTTCAATAGCCGCTCCCTCCACGATGGGCTGTGGTGCTTCAGCGGCACCGCCGCCATTGCGGAAGATCGATGCTTCGAAGTTCACCAAGGTCTTTGAGAAGGAGAACATCATGGAGATTGCTTGGCTGGACGACGACAAATGCCTCTTGCTTTCTTGCGAAAAAGTGATTGAAGAAGGGGCTCCAACCCGTCAGGAAGATCCTTGGTACAAGCCCCCAGTCAAAGTTGCTGTGGAAGCTTATGATGTGAAGAGTAAGGCTTTGAAGATGTTATCCACCGTGGTTTCCAAAGATGACGTCCCTTGTATGGCCGCCAGTGTTGATGGGAAGATGTACGTAGTAGGACTGGGCCCAGAGTTATACCTCTTCAATGCCGATGGTTCAGAGATCAGCAAGATGAAACCCTTCGATGAATACAGCAGCTGCAGAAGCATCAGTGTGAGCCCAGATGGAAAACACATCGCCGTGGCCTCTGCTCAAGTGAAAATGAAGGTGATGAGTGTGGATGGCACAGAAGTTTTCGACCACCAGATCAGTGGGAATTACAAGCCGAAGGCTGGCTTGCACTGGTGGGACAACAATACTGCACTTGTGCTCTCCGACAGCACGGTTGAATTGCTCGACATCTCCGCAAAGAAAGTCTCTGGACAGTGGTTTGGTCCCCCAAAGGGAGACAGTACCTATACTCATTCGATCAACCCTGTGGGAATGCGTCTTATGAAGAGTGGAAAGTCTTTCGTGGCCCACAGGGATGATGGACAGCTCTTTCGTCTCAAGGGAGGAGATGGAGGAAAATTTACGGTGGAAGAAACTTACAAACTTCATGAAAGAGAATATGGACTTTACAACGGCACCAGATTTGTCGTCCTTAAAGACGAACAGACAGTCATCTATGAAAGGCCCAAAGGCAACCGAGACAATGCAGACCCCGAACCAGACCACTTGGTAAGCCATGTGATGGCAAGTGGTGAGAAGTTGGTGCTTGTTCGCGGGGAAGACGCGAAGCTGACGAAGGTGGAAGCGATCGAAGTGAGCCTTGGTGCTTTGAAACACAGTCAAACACGTTCAAACATGTTTACTACCTGTTTACTCTTTCAAACTTTTCCAGCTGTGGGATGATAAGTTGGACGTTTGGCTAAAGCTAGTATGTTTGACTTGAGTCAACCAGCAACCAGCATCAGCATCCTCCATCAGCATCCGGTGTTTAGGAACTCTTCAGATACCGTGCTCGCGACCGTGGACAAGGAAGGCGCCAAAGTCTACAGCCTGGGCCGAGCAGAGCCGACGCCAGTCTGAGGGCACTGAGAAGCGCTTAGCATGTATACATGCCAAAGCATGTAACCGGTGATGAAACCGGTGATGAACACTTGAAGTGCTGACATGATGTTGATATTTTGGATTTTTGAGAAGAATGTATCTGGTAATTCGGATCCTTGCACGCTGCACTGGCAAAATCCATGATGGAGCCAAAAAAAAGAAACAGCTGCTAGCTGGCTTCCAGCAATGGGTTTGTCTCTTCGAGCTTCAAAGCCTCACTTTGACCAAGCTGCTTCAGTTGCGATTGACCTGTCTCAGGCCGTGGCCAACTCCGGAGTGACATTGCAGGCGTGGAAAGGAGATTTAGAGATTGTTTTTCATATAGATAACAGGGAGGAGCACAAAATACATGAAATACACGAACCACATTGTTCATCTACACGCTTTGATTTGGTGTATAGCCTGTATAGTTCAAAAGGACTGGGAAGTCCACTTCAGTGATCTCAACAAGTTTGCAGTGGAAGACAGGAGTTTGAGAGATCCGCACATCTGGATTGTAGCGTGTTCCTTTTATGAACAGCCTTCCGATGTTTCTTGGCGCTATTCGCACTGGCACCGATGTATCCCAACTAGTTCGTGCATCACAAGCATCACGACTGACACAAACCTTCCGCAACAATTCAATAGGGAGCGGTTTGAAACCATGAAAATCCCTTTTTGACCTATACTACTTCTTGGGAATTGTACCAATTTGTTTCTTGGGGTTGAAGAAGCAGGATTAGCTTTCATGTTTTCATGCAACTTCAAAGTGCCTACCAATTTATCTATTTTATGTTCCAGTTGAAGAAGATGACGTGTCCACAACTTTTGCAGAACCATCTGTGTACGACGTTGTATGAAACGTTTGCATGTAGCTAAGATTGGTTAAAGCAGGATCCGTTAAATTTGTCTCTTTCTCCTTTCAGAAGTCGTTGTTTTAAATTCCTAACGACCCCATCATTTGTCACGTTTGCTGGCTCGACGATGCAGTCAGTAATTGCCTGGGTTCTGCATGTCATATGCGATCATTCTTTGAACCCAACACGAACATGTCGGACACGCAGAAACAAAAGATCCAAAGGGATCCAAAGGGGTCCAAAGTTTTGCCTTTCAGGAATTTAACATAATTTCACCGGTTTTCTGGACCAGGGAGGCGCACTCAAAACTGTTGTGTGTTTTCTGCGCAGGATCTTACTCAGATGAACAAAGACATCATCGACTTGGAGCCAGCGCGGCGTTGCAGACAAAAAGCAGTGCTTTTGCGGGATCAGGGCAACCAAGAAGACTTATGGAGATGTCCTGCCACGGGTTGAGCTTATCATTTTGAAGACATTCAATCTGCCACTGAGGGGTGGTCTTCTTGGGGGCAAGATTTTGAGCAGGGCAAACCCACTTCTTCAAGGGCCCATGTTCGCAAAACCAAAGCCGGCTGGAAAGGCTGAAACTTCAAAAGCAGGTTGATCCCTATTTCCACCAAATCGGACATTTCATGGACATTTCATCTCATGCGGGTGGTGAGTTGGAAATGACGCTGCAACCAATGCGAAGTTTTTGGGGCGTGTATCCACTTATATCCACCTATGCCTATATTCACTTATTGCAGACGCAGATCTTTTGGAAAACCCACTTTTTTTGGTGTTTCATCTGTTTCCACCCGTTTCACCATCCAAGTGCCACGCCACGCCATGCCGGCTCAGTACCATGGGCCCGGCACAGCGGCCACAGCGGTCCGCGGGGCCGCGGAAAGTCCCAGGTTGGTCCCGGACACGTCCAACACACGGCCGTCAGATGGTGTGAAGGTTAGGTCTTGGGGTGCACATGCTACTGATTGCTACTGTATACAATGATAGTTGGTTAAACAGTTAAACACCCATTTAATGCCCATGCGCATGCATAGTATTGTACATATTTGTAGCATACACACCTGGCCAAGAGTGATTTACGCGGCTGCCAGTGCTGCGCCAGCATGAATGCATGTTGTAGCCGATGCTAGCAGCGGACATGCTGTTTGCAACTATGCATCCATTTGTCATGAATTCACCAATGGGATTGGAAACTCTATCCATCTCTAAGCAGAATGGGGATTTCAACTGAGTCGGGCTGGTGAAAGACATGCATCCACGGATCTTGTCACAAACCTGCGACATTTCACTGGAGTAACTGCGGCACATGTGGACAATTGAAATCCGGAGACGCAAAATAACAGACGAGAAAACACAAGTGTTTAGCAGATCTTGAGGGTTTAGCTTGCACCCCAAAACGGAGACACATACACAGTCGCATCTCTACTTGACGTGCAAAGATGCGACATTCATCACATCCCTACTCTACGCGTACAATTCTTGGTGCCCCGGGTTTTCCTCTATGTTCTCCCGGCATTTCGCCACAGGCGCAGGATGGGTTTCTTCGTCCCGGCTCCCAGCATTTCAGAGAGACCTTGACCTTGACAAATGCTCCAAAGTGTGGAGACCAAAGGTTTGACAAACTGAAATTTGGAACAAAGCAACATGTGCCCGAAACACTACCCTGTGTTTTCGCAAGTTCTTTTCTGCATTGGTTTTTCTCAGCATCAGTTTGCTTTGGAAGATCTGCATTGACGGTGCCTGGCCAAATCGAGGATGATCCCAGTTATGACATCGACTTGGAGAAACATCCCGAGCCATGGAGCCCCAGAGGTGATCAGCTCCCCTTTCCAACGATCACTATTGAGGGATCACCTTGGGATCACTTGGGTATCCATTGGTGTTGTGAAATTTCTCAATTCAACATATTCAAAGATGGGTCCACATGGTCCACATTTAGGCCTGCATTTTGGCCAATCCACTGAGTTTGTCCGAGAATTTCTTGCCAACATCCAGTTGTTGATCCCAATTTCTCCGCCAGTAGAACTACCCTCTGATAATTTAACATTGCTATTGAAAATGGCCATAGAAATAGTGGATTTACCAATGAAAAAAAAAAGAAATTTCCATGTTGGACAAACCCATTGGACAAACCCACGAAACCCAGCTGAGTTTCGCTGAGGATGCCTGCGGAACTCTTGGTCTCGGAGATAGGGCACAGCCTCCGCTTCAAGGTGGAATGGTGGAGCGGACATCTCCGACGCCTCAAAATGGGAGGAGTGCTCGGGTATATAACCAGAACAAAATATGACAGATATGTGATATGACGGGGATATAACGTGATATAAATCTAACTGATTCTTGGGAATGATGACCGGTTGATCACGGTTACATACGGTTACAATTGATTGTTAAACCAGAAATGGGCGGCTTGTCAGCAATGGCAAGAAATCCAAAAAATGGGAAAATGAACTTGTGTTTTTAGCCTGGTTGGTGGTGTGATGTGTTTACATTTATGTTTCGGATACGTTGAAGCCGCTGAAGCTCCTTTCCCGCGCCAGGGCCATTGCGTGTTGAAGCTGGGCATGGATGAGGATGCCCTGGACCAGGCCACAGTGATTTACTAGCCACTTTGATGATCTTTGATGTATTTTGCGCACAGCAAACCCCCCAGTAAAAAAACATGTAGAAAAGATAATCTACCTTTATTTCAGGAGGATTTCATGTGTCTATCCTTTCAGGTCGAGTTATAGACACATACCCATGTGGACCATGTTTTCCCATGCTATTTTGGGATAGCCATGTCATGGCAATGTTAATGTTGCAAAAGATGTCCTCAACCATGAAACAGAACGGGGTGCCATTTTTCTGATTAAGATCATGTTATATCGGCATGCCCCCAAAACCCCATGAAGAATGTTCGTGCTTGATCCGGAAACCGGATAAACATAGACCAATTGGGGCAATTTTACCAAGCCCCAGGGGGCGACCTGAACCGAAACACAACCACAACCACGAACTGTCACGAGACATGGACGCAGCTGTGATCATCGATGGCATCCCATGTTCCAACATTCCGCGGCTTCGTTTGAAGGCCTCTGATGAAGCAGTTGATCTCAAGAGAGCTGGCAAACTCCAAACGTCTCGGGACCCGGCCACGGGTCCAGCATCAAAAATGCAGAAAGGACGAAGAAAATATGACATACAGCACCCCAGAGGTCCTGGATAATATGTTGTATAAGATTTCAGAATCTATAGGATGATATAGGATGATGATATGTGATATATCATATACATACAACCATCTAGACCTTTAAAAAAAACAAATCCAAGGCCACCTCCGCAGCTGATCGACGCGCTCTTGGGCCCAGAGGCAACCCTGGCCGGCAAATCAGAATTATATATATACACATACGTATATATCACTTGTATATTATATATATGATATATTACTGATTAAATTAGCATTTTTCTTATTTTGTTGAATTCAATGGTTTGCAGAGTGGTGACTGTTGGCGTAAGACCAATCTGTTGAACATGATACAGCCATGCCGAATGCCTATATTGCCCACGACCGTAACCACAAGGGGACTTCAAACAGTTTCCCACAGAATCTCATGAAACCACAGGGTTAGACAAACCTCCTTTGCAGGATAGGCGAAGGTGTAGTACACAAGACATTGACATAACTGTAAGTCAAACTTTTGCAGGATAGGCGAAGGTGTAGTACACAAGACAGTGACATATCTTTAAGTCAAACTTTTGCAGGATAGGCGATGGTGTAGTGCACAAGACAGTGACATATCTTTAAGTCAAACTTTTGCAGGATAGGCGAAGGTGTAGTGCACAAGACATTGACATTTTAGTAAATCAAACCTCCTTTGCAGGATAGGCGAAGGTGTAGTACACAAGACATTGACATAACTGT
>Ga0126342_10009287_pt1 | contig 17624 bp, 16 predicted proteins | sample Cyp1metagenome_FD_92528 | JGI IMG/M metagenome (GOLD analysis project Ga0126342, IMG submission 92528) | Coral microbial communities from Lord Howe Island, Old Settlement Bay, Australia - Cyphastrea 1 metagenome | ecosystem: Host-associated > Invertebrates > Cnidaria > Coral ... | reverse complement strand
TTTCGACAGCTTCTGTTGCCTGCGGGTGCGGCAGTAAAACAGCTTCGAAAAAATCACCTCCTCCCGGGCGGAAAACACCATGCCTCTGAAGGTGTTGTTGTTGTTGTTGTTGTTGTTGTTGTTCTTGTTGTTGTTGTTGTTGTTGTTGTTGTTGTTGTTCTTGTTCTTGTTGTTGTTGTTGTTGTTGTTGTTGTTGTCGTTGTTGTTATTGTTGGTGTTGGTGTTGGTGTTGGTGTTGGTGTTGGTGTTGTTACAACCTCTCTGCCCTGACGCGCTCCCCCTTGCCGTCGGCCGGGGTCGGCGGATTTTCAGACTTTTTAACATCTCTTCACTGCTCTCCTCCCGCACTTTGAATAGTTTCTGGAATTTGTGATTCTGAGTTCTTAGATTCTTTTGGGGTACTGGGGTACTGTATTACTGACTATAGTAGTTCCTTTAGGGTTGTGGTGCCAAACAGGTCTTTAGACTTGTAACTTGTAACCCAAAACTCTTGGCCATGGCTTCCAGCCCAGGACCCCATGAACGGTCTGCTGAACCCTGATGACTACGAGAAGGGCCTCGGACTCGGGTCTTTGAGGTTTAAGTCTCTCCATGCTAATTAATCACATCAAGAGTTGCGAAGGGAAAGATAAACAGGTTCAGCTGCTCCTGGTGGATTGTAACTACATTAACCACTTTAAGAGGCTATCAGAGGTACTCGTAGGTAGCCTTTTCAATGCAATAGTCTTGGCAGCGCCTTCCAATTGGGTTTGGGATGCGACACTCAAATCCTTCCTCTTAGTCTTAGCCATTGCGTTCGGCTGCTGCGTTTCCGAGGCTTGGAGGAGGCATGGGAGCGAGCCAAGCCTGCCGGCAGTGTGACTCCTGAGTGAAGACGGCTGGACCGAGCTGGACCGAGCTGGCCCGAGCTGGACTGATGGAGCTGCCAAGGCACTGTGACCGTGAAGGACAAGTTGGCCAAGCTCTCCAAGCAGAACGCCCCACACTGGGAGCCGTGGCGCATGATTACACCATGGGCAGGGTTTGACGAAGCAACAAAGTGAGCAACAAAGTGAGCCACAATTGGGTTTGTGGAAAAGGTTCCCCTGACTTTGATCTCTTAATTGATTATCATAAAATGAATAAAACTCGAATATTGTGGTGTAATGTATGATTTGCTGCTGAAAAGCCTGCTCTGCAAAGGTTCTGTCCCACATGTGTCACCAAGAAGGCGTTGCTGATAGCGTCCTGCCCTGCCACAAATGGATACAAATGGCCCTTCAACATGAGATTTCCGGAACTCAGGGGATGAGCGAGCTGCTTCTGCCTTTCCAGTCCTTTGTTCAGCCTTGGGCGGTTTCTGATGTCTTCGGCTTAAGGAAACTTGGAAGAGCCTCTCCGCCTAAGCGCTTTTCTCTTGAGGCAGGATACGGGGATGGCAACAATTCTCAGAGATGCCAGGGGGGCCATGATATGCCATGAGATTAACGTATTTCAAGCTTGCTGGGAGCGCAATATGCAACGGAGGGACTAACGAAGTCCAAACGATTTGTTATTCACAGACGGACTTGGCAATTAGCATGTTAGGCAAGGTCAAACCCTTTCTTTCAATATGTTTGCTGGATTTTGTTGGTAACTATTTGGGCATTTAGATCTCAACCAATGCCTAGCTTCCCGTCTAGCTTTCATATTCTGAAGTTTCATCTACAAACCGTGGGAGGAAATTAAACACGTGAAACTTGGCATGTCCAGGCATAAGTGCCGTGTCTTCCTGAAGCGTGGGCGTCATGGAATGGAGTCATGTGGCTGCATGGCAACGACCATGTGCGGGGAAACATCTCCCCATAGGCCGTAGGTCTCATGATGAGACATCTTCATGCTGAAACCCTGTTGGCACAGATTCCTCCATGCACGGAGGCTATGTTGAAAGACAAACACTTCCACAACTGGATCAACAGAGGGTTCCACTCGTACCCAAGTCTTACCTGCAACATCGTGCAACATGCTAAGTGTGATTCTGGTGGATTTCTTGATTTAGCTACCCAGCGGCACCTCGCTCGGTGTGAGCTGGTTTTGGAGATGGTGACTCGGTCGATGAGTTGAAGTCACTTTTTGAAATGCCGAGCGAAAGTACCGCTTTGCAAACACAAGAAAAGTGCCGATTCATCGGTGGTTTGGGTTGCGTTCAATGATTTGGTGTGGCGATTTCTTTTGAGAAACTGGGGCACCTCCATGGGTGTTTCTGGGCGTTCAAGTTCCTCGGGGTCAGACTTAAGTACAGCCTTTGTACTTGTTTATTTTTGTGCGAATGGCAAGGGTTTTGATTGAAATCAGACAGATGCACGATGAAGCAGTCAAAACGTCGGCCAGATTTGGGTGGCAGCTCATAAGCAGGGCCTTCCCCTATTTGGCCCAGCATTGTGCCCTGGCTGCTGCTTTTGGCTCATTTGTGGCGATGCGTCAAAGTAACGCACCCTCAAAGAGTGTGCGGAATTTATACCGGCGGAGCAGGCACTGTGCCAGGTTCTCAAGCTTTGGTCTAAGGAGGTTGGACCTTAGCCCAGCAACTTACAGCAACTTTGGGAAGTGAGTTTGGCAATGTTTGGCATGGAATGTGCTTAAGTCTTTCAGGCTGTGTGAGTTGCCAAACCACACCAGCTGCTTGCGTTAGTTTGACTGCGGACTTCCGATTCTGTGATCCCTGGCATGTTGCTGAGGAGCAGCAATGGCTCGACCAGGCCATGATAAGACGGCGACATGATGACATTTGATGGCTTTTCAAGAGTTGGTGATCACGGTCTCAAAGGTTGCAACCTCCTCACCCCTGGTCACCCCTGCAGCTGCACCCCGGAGGACGACTGATTTTGTTGGCTGCCGCGCTTCTGAGTGGCTGGGTGGCCTAGGTTGACTCCGGGCTACTGCACCACTGCCACGCTTGGGGAGAGGTTCTTGTGGCATGTTTACTGCTCCAAAACAGAGCCAAGGCATCTCCTGGTGCTTCTTGTCCAGCCCAGAGAAGTTGCCAAAGGCGGGGCCTTCTGAGCAAAATGTTCATCTCACCTGGTAGTCACTGGTCCTGTTGATATTTGTTGATCTCAGTCGTTGCGGCGATGGTAGCACCATGTAGCACCCATAGGCCAAGTCTGGGATTGACTTCAACCCAGCAGTGGTGGGGGTGCTCAAGAATGCTCAAAAGGTCATGTTGGTAACTGAAGATGATTGCCTCTGAATTTGTTCGGAGAACTGTTAGCTGCGGTGAAGCTGAGCGCCGTTGTCTGAGTTTTTGACTATGGTTCTACACCGATGTTACGCGTTCTATGAGCGCAGATGAACACAGACTCTCTCTCTCTCCAGAAGACCAAAGTCTGCTGATGTCTGTCCAAAAACCAACTTCTTCCTAAGTTGGTGCTGTGCTGTGCCAGCCTTGTGGGACCACATCTGCCAAGGCTGCCTCTGCTGCGCTGCCAGCCTTGACGATGCTGGCGGAGGATGCGGAGGCGAAGTATGGCGACAATCGAAAGTGGCCACGGCACCTGGGGGAGGACAGAGGGGTTCTGATGTGGTGCTGGAGGTAGTGATAGGGTATCTGTGATGACTTTGATGGTTGTCCTGTGATCTGCCATTGACCAGTTTACATTTTTGGTGGGGCCTTCATTAAGGATGTCTGAAAGACCATGGTGCTCCAAACACGCATCCTTGCCCGCCTTGATTAAGCGCAAGATCCATGAGGTCGGCTGTCCTGGTGCCTCTGACCACCTTGGTCTTCCCAATGGTTGGCTTCGGCTCCTTCGCTGCAGCCTCAGTCCCTTTGGTGCGAAATGATGTCATCAAATGTAGGCTGTGCAGATATGCACAAGTACCGCAATTTGACAGGCTTGTTGGGTCTGGAAAGAATGCAATATACTTTTTCTTCAAGGAAACAAACTGATGGCACATGTGTCAATCTGACCAGTGCGTTCCAAACGACAGGTTCTGTACTCCTTCCAGGAGGCCTGTGCAGGGCATATGTGGGGGGCAGGAGCAAGCACTTGCGCGTTTGGCTTTTTAGCGAGTGGGAATGAGACTGCACTGAATGGTGCAGAGAACCACAGCATATCCCGAGCCAAAAGGAGCCACATCGAACAGAGACATGCGCTTGTCAGGATGCCTTTTGGCGCCTCGTGCCGGGCACCAAGCGTGCCAAGGAAGCGCAGGGACCTTGGCGGCCTTCAACTTCTGGCGAATAGCGAACAGTTGCGGTTGCGACCTTTCATTCCCCACAGAATACTTTGTCCACCACTCTACCACTCAGCCTTGTTTCTTGTTGGATGATATTGGAGCTGTCTCACTGGGGAGATCAGCGGCCATTTGTCTTGGCCCGAACCATTCGTTTATGCACCGGCCTTCCGCTGTTCACCACTGAGGGAGGAGGCCTGGAGAGAGCATCCCCTCTTCGCCAATGCCAAGGACTGTGGTGAATTAACTACGAAGACCTTAAACAAATGATGCAAGTACCAAGCTTGGTTATGAGTAGGGCATGTGCAGTCGGCAGAGAAGAAGAACATTTTCGCTTGCCTTGCAGTTGAGGATCCCATGAACGGCCTCCTGAATCCGGACGATTATGAGAAGGGCGAGGAAAGCCCAGCCAGATGGTTATTTCCCAGGAAGATAGAAGATCAATCCCTTCCAAAGATGACTGGCACATTCCACCCTCCTACACATGATTTTTTTGCAGAGCACACAGCATAGAGCACTTGCCGAATATGTGCCAAAGATGCCAAAGTCAGATTCATGAAATAGTACCCCGCACCATTCAGCGGCATAGTCAAGGTCTGGAGGAGGCATGGGAGCGTGCAAAGCCTGCGGGCAGTGGGGCGCACCAAGCAATGCCTTGGCTGAGAGGGTTGATGCCGTTGACGCATGTTTGTGGTCAGCTGTCCATTGTGGTACACGCATGTGAAAGCCAAGAAGAATGATTCAGAACGATCCTCAATATCATTCAATATCTATGTCTATGTAATGTATTCTGAGGCACTGTGACCGTGAAGGACAAGCTCGCCAAGCTGTCCAAGCAGAATGCCCCACACTGGGCTCCCTGGCATTGAACTGTGGTTGGCACGGTGAAAGTCTACCCAAGTCTGGCATCCGTACAAGCAAAGAGTTTCAGAGGAAGCTCTGTCTCGAAGCACATCTGTTTGGACAATTGCTGTGCCCCAACGACACATGCAAGCAGGGCTGATCATTTTTTTGTAGCGGCAAATGTTCATGCATGTTCACGCAAAACCTGCATCTCACCATGGATATTGGTTGGAGGGCTGAGAGCTGATGGGCCCACCACCCCAGCTGCTCCAAGGAGACTTGGAAGAGCCTCTCCGCCTAGGCGGTGGCATAGGCGCGCCAAAAAGTGGGATTAACATGTTTTTGAGGCTGATGTGGTTATTTAAGTTTATCTTTTTGATGTTGTTGACGATGACGATGACGATGACGATGGAGATGACGATGACGATGGAGATGACGATGACGATGGGGATGATGATGACGACGACGACGACGACGACGATGGTGATGGTGATGATGATGATGATGATGATGATGATCATGGTGTCGATGATGATGATTACGATGATAATTATGAAGGCCAGCATCTTTCGGCACATTGTATTTCAATTGCTCTTGCTGTGCTTCATGAATTCGTTTTTCTTACATGCAACTTTCGATTTCAACAACATTACCAAGTTGAAGGTGGCGACCTCATGTTGCTAGGACAATCCAGGATCTAGGCACTGACACCTCGGAGGCCCACTTTTCAGTCTGATAGAATTTCTGATGGTTTGACTCCTACAGCATCAGATCCTTGGCATCAACTGAGATTTGTGGCCGACATCTGAGAAGATTGCTGGCGCTGGGGTCAACTAAGACCTGGAAAGCTGTGCCGGAAGCATCCGCCATTTTTAAGCTGGAAAAAGGCTGGGCTTGTGGAGCAAAGTGAGATTGAAGAACTGACGGTAGCTCTACTGCATTTCACAGCACTGTATTGGCACAGTGCAATCCTTGGCAGAGAAAGGAGGTACACTCAAGAACAGATCCCGGTTTGTTAGCTCAACACACCAAGAGACGATAGGTACTGTACGGCATGCTGGAAGTCCTTAAGTCCCACGTTTTTATTCAAGCAATTTGTTTCTTTATTTCTGCAAGACAGATTTGGAACCTCGTTCGGAGAGTGAACGGAAGTCATTAGTGAAGCTCGGAAGAAGATTGTTTTGTCCCTGTGAACTTGGCTGAACTGCTGCTGAGAACAGCCACTTGTGCTAGATGTTGCTGTGCCGCGGCATTTTTTCTTTGAAGCTGGCCAAATGCAAACACTCACAGTGATTGCTGCAATAATTCATCTAAGAGCTTCGCATGCGCACGGCAGCAGCCTACTTGATAGGAAGAGGCCTGTGATACAAGCAAGAGACGTAAAGGAACTTTGAAGACACGCAGGCATTGTTTGTCTGGGCACCGAGAACATTACGAGGTACAGGGCATGTGCAAACTTTCTTTCAGAAGTCTAGAGACCATCTAGATCTAGACATTGAGACTTGACCACATGAATCGTTGATGACTGCAGCCCCAGATGCCGCTTTCATGCCAGCAATGAGTGATAGCAAAAACACATATTACTCCCTTATGAGTTAGCGCCCACAACACATGACATGCTTCACATTGTACTCTACCAAAATCCACCACAGGTAGCCCTTATTGCTTCACTCTTGACCTCCATTCTGTTGTGTCGTGCCGCTGTTTCTCACCAAACACCTGGCGGAGCAGGCAGGATGGCTTGCCCTGCAGGAGAACTTGTGTGCGTAGTGATGTGCCAATGTATTGCCAGTGTATCCATCATGGCTTGGGTCTGTGACCTTTACTGCAGGCGCAGAGCGCATGCGCTTCATGGATAGGCCACAACTGGGCCACGGGGGATGCCGGAGGTGTGCATGTGGGGACTTTCCATTTTCAGACCCATCATCCCAGTCATCTTAAACATCTTTTTCCCAGATCCACTGTGATCCACTGTATGATCCTGTGGATTCCTGTGGTACGACGTACGATATCGTACGATGCTTTTTCGGGGATCCATACCGTGCAGGTGTCTCCCAGATCTACACGATGGGTTCAGTTTTAATGTTCTCCCTCGAGGCCAGAAAACATGGTGCTAGTGACAGAGGGTGGAAACGCTTGGAATCATTTGCGACAAACAGATACTGTATCATATGATTATCATGACATGTCATATAATCTTTTTCTGAAACATGATAAACATGTCTACTTAACTTTGTGTGAAATACGATGGACTTTGTACTTGCAGGTCCCGGAAGGTTTGATTTGCGGACAAATAACATGTATTTTACAACATATTTTTGTTGGTGCTTTTGAGGAGCTGGGGCTGTGGCCAAAGCTGCCACGTACAAGACTTCCTTTGAGTTTCCAGGCGCTGGCGGAACATGACAAGTATGGTGGTGGATGTCTGCTGTAGAAAAGTGCTCTGCTTGAAGAGGTTGTTTGTTTTCCCCCAGTCCTCAGCAACAGCAAGATTAAAGAAGGGTAGCAGGGTAGCCTTTAGTCTCAAGGTGGATACACGGGAACATTGTGTACTATTGTATAGAATTACACAATGTATATAATTTTCTACGTCCTCTGCTGCCTAGCGAGCATTCAACAAAGACAGATCAGGTACATACAGCAGCAAGAGCTGTACCGTCTGTCCTCCAGATTTTCTATCAAAGTTTATCTGGACATGTTCGCCGGAATTTCCCAATCAACTAGCGTTGTATCCTTAGAGCTTACAGACTTGAGTTGCAATCCTCAATCAAGGTTCTAGCATGAAGGCAGTCAAGTTGAAGAGGGCACATAAGGAAGAGATTGTGAAAGCCTTCCCCACATTTCCAGATGCTGCTTGTCCCTATCAGCTGTTCTGTAGGCGACCAGTTTGGACAGGCAACATTGCGGGGTTTGTTCTGAGTTCCAAGGGCGGGAGGCCGCACACCAGGTGACCATAGACTGACCGTAGACATCCATAGACTATATAATTCAAGTTCGACCCTTGATGACACCCCCCGGCCTGGTCATGTGGATCCAGTTCGTTATAGTTCGTTCATGTTCGTTCCTTGGGAGGACTTGCACGTTCTTCATCTCGGGGGAAAGATAAACCATCAATCCCTCAACTCTGTTAGGCGAGACATCTTTGACATTGTGCACAGATAGTAGACACATGCAACACAGATTATGTTAGTTAATTTCACTCTTCAAAAATCTTCAAAACACGTGGAGATTTATGCAGCGCATTTGCTATGATTCCTGTCATTACGCATGTTCTTACTACTGCCGCACTCTCAACATCTCTCAACGCTCTGAGTCCCGCACCTGCTCCCTTGTCGCAATGGGTGAGGCAAGTGAGGAGCAACTTACCAACGAGCAGGCAGCTCTCCAAGCTGAACTGAAGCGAGAAAAGCAGCTTGCTGCCACTTGGTCCAAGCCGGGGAGAAGTCAACGAGTAGCCCAGTAGATCCAGTAGCTTATCAGTGACTGATGCATGGGATGCAGTTCGCTGATGCAGGTCAACATTGAAAGATACATATTTTTATTTTCTTCTTATTATTGTATGTAATGTAATGTAATGTAATGTAATGTAATGTAATGTAATGTAATGTAATGTAATGGTATGGTATGGTATGGTATGGTATGGTATGGTATGGTATGGCATGTATGTATGGAAATAATTATATAGAGACATACATGCTATGTATATCATATATCAATGTATATATATATGATATATATATAATCTTATATATATATATATATGAATATGTTCATATTATATTGATATTCACATATTGTATTTGTCGATATTTGTGCTATATTTCTACCATATCGGCACTGCAGTTGGAGCTTTACAGCTGAGGCCATGGAGGAGTCGGCGGATGAGTTGGCAGAAGGTGCCAGCAACTTCTTAGTCTTTTGGTGACTCTTGTACAACTTGTACCTGACTTTCTGGTTCAAATATGTTCAAATTTGGTCAAAAAGGCCTCTCATTTCTGGATATTTCAGGTGTAGACTGAGGTTGAAATTCTGCTTTTGAAGCCAGGGCAAGTGCAGACTAGTGATCCACAGTAAGTAGTGATCCATGCAACAGATGAATGCGGCAACCACCAATGAAACGAAGTCCCAAACAGCCCAGCTCAAACTGTGGGATCAAAATATGTGGGGTTTGGGGGCTCATGCCAATCCAATAAGGCCTGAGCACTTTGTGCCCGTGCAGCCATACTGTGTGCGGACTTTCTAATCCAACTTAGTAGAACTGGGAACTTTATGGAACTTTTTCATTTAGTAAAAACCCAAACTTTCATAGAACCTCAAAGCATTTGTTCTGCCAGTGTGCGAGTTGACGTAGAGGGGATAATTGCCACGGCTTTGGCTTAGAATGGAAAATGGGAGACTTGACGCCTGGCTCAATCTCAGAATTATCCCCTTCTTTTTGTACCAAAGATTATTAGAACCTTCCGTGCGTTCTAAGTCAGGAACATAGGATGTGGCGAGGTGGAGTTTGTTGTGTCCAACCAGCTACATTCTCAATATTCCGCGTGGATGTCCATGGATGGCAAATGCAATCCTGATCGTTAATTCTTTGCGGCAGTGTTGAACTTGGGAATTCTTGCAAGCTTTGCAAGGTACACGCCCCATAGGTCCATAGGTTCATTCCTGGTGCTCTCGTCTGTTGTTTGGCACTGTAGAATATGTCATGAGAAGACAAGACAGGTTTTTAGCCTATCAAAGATATAGTACATTATTTTGTTCTCATGCTCGATGTGCACGAAGATGCTCTGACAGGGACTTTTCTAGCTGCGGGAGGTTCTTTACCTCTTAAGTATTTATAAGCTGGAAGAAATTCAATATCGAGTCATTAGTACATGGTGCTTATGGTCACTTCTGCATGTTGGTTCAGTGCAGGTGGAGACCACAACTGGATTGCAATTACGGAAAAGTGCCGACCGATACGTTGTCAATTGAAAGTAATGGGTACAATGACGACGCACACTTTCACTCCAACTGTCGCAAACAACTCACTATTGTAAAGGTCACATGTCACCCTGCACATGTCCTACCTACGAATTGTAACGACGTAACATCATGTCATGGTCGCTTCTGTTTTCTATCTTGAGGTCGGCAGGCAGATCCAAGATGGCTTCATGTGACCACACGCGCGCGCTCGCCAAACATCTGACAGAGGGCATGATTGTCAGCGGCCAGCTATGTGTGAAAGTGGCGCTGCCCCGCGGATTCGCGACGTGCTTGAAATTGACTTGTGGCGCCAACAGAATGAGACGGTTTATACCCGCACACGTGCTCATGACGCGCCCTGCAGGCAAACTAACAGCTGCCGTGGACCACGCGTACTCGATGGCGGAATATGCACGGGTTTGGGCAGAGCGCGCCTCTTCAATAGTTGACGCCCCTCGGACTGAAGTGTGCCAGCAGCCGGAAGCTAGGGAAAAAAAGTCATGTTGCTGTTGCGTTGTGGTTGTGAGTTTCTCCAAAGCGGCGTCTTGTCAAACAACGCCATTTGTGAGATTATGTCGCGCTTCAACCTGCTTGGCCATTTGAATCATGTTGGTTTGTTGTTTCAAAGTGTCTTTGACAAGACATGTTGCACCAAACTATTGTTGAGAGACATGGTCGTGTTCTAATACGTAGTTGGGCTGTCATTGAGTCCTGGACCTAAATCCAGCCAGATGCATGATTATAAAAAGGTGGATTTGCTTTGATATGCTAAAGTCAAGACACACATGGACGAAGGCAACCTGAAACCATGACTTTTGAATTCTGCATATTTTGACAGCCCTTAACATGTCTTCTCGCAATTAGATATGGTTGTGATTTCAATCGTGTGTGCACATTCCTTTGGCCAATCCTTCAGGTCAATCAATTGTGCGATTTTTCGGACTGGATCTTTGGAAACTGTAAATGATGTAAATGCTTGTGTTGAGTGCCAAGGCCACCCGTGAAGAACAAGCCGACCAAGAAGCAGTTCCTCGTCAATGCGAAAGGTCTGCCAACTCTGGTTCTTTGGGGACCCTTCTTTGAGGCTCAAATTTGTGCACTTGCTTACGAAACCTGCCGGTTTCTTTGTTTATTTTTGTATCTATAGCACTTGCATCAATGTGCCCCAAAGCAGACCACAACCTACAACAATTTTCCGGACAGCACTGAACACCAATCACGTCTTTCACGTCTTTCTGAGTCTCAAATGTCATCATGTTATTGTCGCAGCCAAGGTGGACATTGCGATGCTTTGCAGCGTTGGGATCGGTGACCGCAGGTGTCGCAGTTTCTTTTTACATACCAAACAGGCAGATTTTGTCTAACTTTGACCCAACATTTTGGTTTCAAGTTTCAGACTACATAATTATATATAGGATACATATCCTCACATTGCAGTATACTACAGTGCATTATCATATAATATACGTATATATATATATATCTATAATATTATATATTCACAGATGCACATCACATATCGTATATATTACATACGCACATATATGTATATACATACATCATAATTGTTTACATATATATATGATTATATATATATATATATGCACAATGCGCAGTCATTGTCACATTACTGTGCATCACGTTCATGCGTATCAACAAAAAAGGTTCCTCATGCACCGAATCATTTTTGCCAGAGTTTCAAGGCGTTCGCCATGCGAAACAACTAATCATTAGGTCAGATTCAACATGAGCGGATTACCGCGAAGCTATGATGCAGCTGCGTTTTATCAACGGTGACATTCCTACTGTGCGATATCCGCTCATGTACCACCGCCGGCACACATACAGATGTTGTGTCAGGAATAGCTGGATTCAAGCATTGCGATCATTTTCTGTGAATGCCACGTTGTTTCTGCAAGTGCTCTTCTCATAGACCTGGTCGGAGAAATGCACTGAAGGAATACTGAGCCAAACACGCTGCTGGATTGTTTGACAGACCCCTCCTCACAGGGATCAACCCCAGGCATGCCGAGAGGTGTTGATCATCCATAATCTATGGCTAATCAGTGTTGGTAATTTGCAATTTCTGTGTCAGAGATTTACATGGAAGTGTTGAAGTCCATTTTGGGCCCAATGTCAAAATATTCTGCGCATTCTTCAGATTTGATTTCTGATGGAAACCAGCTGCTCCAAGGACCGACTTGGCCAAGGCTGCGCGTCGAGCAGAGAAGGTGGGGCGGGTCCAAACAGAGTTCGCCAGTCACGAGATTCGTGACACATCCATACAATACATCATACAAGGGATATGAGTAGTCTCTTGGCAGTTGAAACTTCAACCGAAGGGTACTACCAAAGGGCTTCAAGATGTGAACTTTGCTCGGCACTTCTGTCAGGCATTGATCGGCGTGAATGAATCCTTGAAAGCATTGGATGTGGCAAGGCGGTCACGGGAGTTGATGACCTGTGACGATGACTGATGGAAGCAACTTTGTGACAGCTGCTTTGTTGGAAGACCAAGGACGTTTCAAAGACCAATCTGTGCAGGATTGAATCCTTGTTTGTTTCCAGTTTCAGTATTTCTTGATGCCAATTGCATCACCAGTAGTTTTCTGGCCAGGGGCCGCCCAGTGTTTTAGTGGTGAGAACCATGGAGAGCTGTCAGCGAGATGAATTCGTATATTGCCTTTTGACTAGGCAAGAGTGCTAGGAGGTAATGGCAGACACATGCCTCAGCATGTAGCAAGATGTTGGAACTGTCGAAATATGTATTTTTTTTTGAAACCCCTTATTATAACTTATAAATAGAAAACACAGTGTGCCAGAGAGGTCAGTGGAGGTATCTTAGCGGGGTGTGAACATGTGTGAACCAGGTTCAATCTTGAGTTGCAAGAGAAGCTGGGGTCAACCGATCCCCAAATGGAGGCCATCACAGCAGGGTTAAAGGAGCCGCCACAGTGCTCTGCGGGATGTCAAGCACCTGCCACTGCTCCATTTGATCTTTCCTGTTTGAAGTGAAGTAGTATTATACATTAATATATTAATATTAGCTGTTGGTTTCTGGATTTATGTGCTCTAAACATTAACGCTTGAAATCATGTCAAAAGTTTCAACGGACCCTTCACACACAAATTTCAAGTCGCCAGCGCTGCTTTGTTGCAGATCTATGTTCTCAAAAAGACGGGTGAGGCAGCGACCAAGGCAGGGTGAGTTGAGGGGAATTTCTGAGCATATGATTCTGTGTATGGCTAAAATGACCCCAAACTCCTCCAGGTTCCGTATCCGGTGGAGATCATGCATGATTTCCAAGATCACATAACTTGAAGCGGGTATTCAGCACAGGTCGCAAAGGACAAGTCACAAAGGTGAAGGATGTTTACCAACTGAGACAGGAATGCTTCGAAATAAACTTACGTAGGCTCGAGGTAATGCCATCGTTTGGCGTGGGAATCTGAATCCCTGGAAAAAAGTATTGCCAGGTAATCCATGGTAATCCCAGAGTACAGTATGTGTTGAGTATTACAGTGGTCGTCCCAGGGGGCACAGTGCTCTTTGGAGTCGAGGGATCAGCGGGTCATTGAACCAGGCCTCGGATGCGATGCACATGGCCTTGCAGGCCTGGGCCGACTGAAGCTGATTGGCTGGCCATGTATGGCCCTGGGGAAGTTGAGGCCATTGAAACAATCCCCAAGCAGAAAGTAACTTGGTTTTTCGTTTTTTCGTGCCTACAGTCTAGGGGATTCGACCTTGCTGCAGTACCCACAGTTGTATTGTTGTACAGTTGTACCGACCCGTTCAAAAGCACTGTATCCTTCACCTTTACGGAAATCTGGATATGTGGCAATTTGTCACCACTGTCATTACCGTTAGAACAATCGTTAGAACAATCGTTAGAACAATCGTTAGAGCAATCGTTAGAGCAATCGTTAGAATATGTTAGAATGGCAATGGCAATAGTTTTATCTAGCACATTATGATAATAACATCATAGAACAATCACAATCAGCAGCATCACCACCTCAGTAGGGTCCTAGGAAGTTGAACTTCAGGTGGCCACCAGGGCACAGAACTTGACCGACGAGGCGGTGTCTCATGGGGTCACTTCCATGCCGAAGCTGCGGGTGTCCGATGTGCACCTCACCCCGGTGAATGAGGCCACGGGGATGCGGCCACAGGGATAGGGAAGACAGGGACTGATGGAAGCTGAGCTTTGGGAGTCTCCAGCGAAGAGGAAGGTTCCACATGGTTCCACCAGGTCGGTGAAAAAGCACCGACTGGAATTTTGCAAGTGATATCAAGTGATATCCTTCCATATCCTAATTTTGATAATTCAGGATTTGCGTGTGACGTGGCGTGCAGGCCGAGGGTGCCGACTTCAATGCCAACCAGGAGAGTTGCCATGATCCAGCTGGAAAGCGGGTGAGACGTCCATGGAACTGCTAGTTGGCTTAGTTGCCGCGCCTTGCTCCGGAAATAGCTATATAGTTTAGTTTAGTTGGGTTCAGCGAAGGGATCCGTCGTGCTCTATACAGTACCCAATTTTGAGTTCACAGCTTCCACTTTGTAAAGATGGCTTTGCTATTGGACTGGGGGTTGACAAGAAAACCATGCCCATGCCTATGTACCCGCCTCCGTAGTCTCGTCAGATTTTGTGATATTGCTTGATGCTCTTTCATGCCCTTTCCTTTTCATCATTTTCAAGGGTCTTTGGACCAAGCATTTGCCCGGGCCTGGCACGTTTGCTGCATGGCCTTGTTAGGAGCATTCGCCCGATGAGTTGGTGGGGCAGGGGCACGGCAAAGAGGCTGAGACCTGGGGGAACCTTCAGGAGGTTTTCAGTGTGTGTGGCTCGAGACTGACGCTCGATCCCATGAGTAATCTATGAACACTTTCAGCTCGTAGCTGGTGATAGGCAGGGGGGCCTTAGCCAACACCAGCTTCTACCCGACACCAAGTCGTTATTCAGAATATGGTACATGGCGGCTTTTTGGAGGAAATGAAGGCTCTGATATTGCAGATCCAGCTTTAGAGTCACTGCAGGTCTTGCGAGCCAAGCACAAGATCGACAAGATGGACGATGGAGTTCCACTAGGCGGGTTGTGATGGTTGTGGCTCCCACCTCCCCATCTGCTTGGTTGATATTGCTTATGTGTTTTGCACAAAGTATACAATTAAATATACACAATGTGACACAACATTAACATAGATTGACAATAAGTGCAGCACCTATCAGTGTAGCTATCCTTTCAATGGGGATTGCATAGAATGTCATCGCTCCAGTGCGATGGGCATCAGCTCCATCCCCTTGGATCCAGTGGAGGAAAACAGATCTGTCCTCTATCCGCTAGAGGTTTCTATGGCAGCTAAGTGTTTTCCAGAGAGTTGTGGATGGGCAGCCGCATCCAGGTCTAACGTCAGCTGGATGCCACTGCGACCCACAGGTGCGGCAGTCACCGACACTGTTGGCTTAAGAAATTTCACACCACATTTGGCCTCCAGCTGTTCAAAGTCAAGGGCCCAATAGGAAAGCTGAGAACCAGCCATGTGATGATGCCATGTGTAGGTAGTGGTACTTTCAGGTAGCAGTACAGGTCTGACCCTGTCAAAGGTTTGGGGAGAATCCACTGGAGGTGGCCACGGAACACAAGACCCATGACACTTGCCGTTTCTGTAGCACATAAGGCATCAATTGCATCGGAATCGCTCGTCATCGCTGTCCCTTGCAATGGCAGCTTCGAAGACTCATCGCACACGAGGAATCAGCGATTTGTTTGGAGCAGCCGTTTTCGACCAGCGAGTGAAGGACAAGGTTGATCGCTTCGCAGTTACTTGTGGCTGGAAGCTGCACTTGTCGTAGAATAGAATCGATGTGTGCTTTAAGCATCTTGAAGTCATAATTCAGAGTTTGTTTCATTTTCTTTCAGGCGCTTCCTGAAGTTATCAGCCTGAATTCTTTCTCAAAAGGCAACCATGGGCAAAGCAAGCACGTGAAAAGGGAGCATGTTTGGCTTTCTGCAAACGGCAGGACCAAGTGAAAGCGCTGCACATTGTTCCCTTCCTCTACTTCAAGGAAAAGTTGACCTTGGATGAAGTGAAGCAAACCCTCTTTGAGAAGCTAATGCCCATTGCTCGTTTTCGCAGCAAGGTTGAGGGTGTTGCCTCCGGCATGATCAGCGTTCAATCTGCATTTGTGGAGCTTGATGAAGCGGCTGTGAAGGCATCAATGGACGTATTGGTGATGTGGCTGCAAGGACCCGAAATTTTGGCCAATCATTGGCCAATCAGCCAACCAACATTTGACAGAGCTGGAGCTGAGACGATTTGATTCTGATGAATTCTGATGATCTATGTTGACTATTGTTGACTAAGGCCAAGGACTGCCACTGCTAAGGTAGCTGATACTTACAGATAGTTCAATCGCTTCCTCAGGATTGCTCTGTAACGACAGCATTTGAGGCATCTCCCTAGTGAGCTGGGATCCAGGTGGCTCTATCTGTTTTGGAATTGGGAACACCAAATTGGCACTATGGACATGTATGTTTTGCATGACATGTTTGTTGTGTTCGGTGCGACAATGTGATACTGAACACACACACACATATATATAGATAGGTACCGCGAATGTATCTATACATATATATATATGATTTATCATGTCATTTATTTTTTTCAGCGCTTTGCAGTGCATATTCGGGAGCCAACGCAATCAATGCTCCGCATAAATGAAGGGCCTATGTGATTTCCACAATGGTCGAGTGACTGACAGTCTGACTAATTGACTGAATGAAACAAACACTGAGATGTAGAACAAAAAATGGTGACGCTGTTTTTGTTTACACACAGACACACAAGAACAAGAATTGATTCATACAACTTATATAAACACATATCACCAACGCAGCGCTGTTGCATCATGGACACATAGATGCGCAGACACTCAGATGGATTATGCAGACATGTATATATCAAACTTTGGGAGAAGAGCAAATTGATAAACCAAAAACCAAACCTCACATCTGAATCTCTCATCAGTGTATATTCATACTGCATACGCACACATTTTATCTATCCATCTTATCCATCTTATCCATCTTATCCATCTTATCTATCCTATCTATCTTATGTATCTTATGTATCTTATGTATCTTATGTATTCTATGTATCTTATGTATCTTATGTATCTTATCTATCTCATCCATCTCATCCATCTTATCCATCTTATCTATCTTATCTATCTTATCTATCTTATGTATCTTATGTATCTTATGTATCTTATGTATCTTATCTATCTTATCATTCTTATCTATCTTATCTATCCTATCTATCTTATCTATCTTATCTATCTTAGTCTATCTTAATCTATCTTAATCTATCTTATCTATCTTATCTATCTTATCTATCTTATCTATCTTATCTATCTTATCTATCTTATCTATCTTATCTATCCTATCTATCTTATCTATCTTATCTATCTTAGTCTATCTTAGTCTATCTTAATCTATCTTAATCTATCTAATCTATCTAATCTATCTAATCTATCTAATCTATCTAATCTATCTAATCTATCTAATCTATCTAATCTATCTAATCTATCTAATCTATCTAATCTATCTAACCTATCTGTCTATCTG
>Ga0126342_10009286_pt1 | contig 17624 bp, 16 predicted proteins | sample Cyp1metagenome_FD_92528 | JGI IMG/M metagenome (GOLD analysis project Ga0126342, IMG submission 92528) | Coral microbial communities from Lord Howe Island, Old Settlement Bay, Australia - Cyphastrea 1 metagenome | ecosystem: Host-associated > Invertebrates > Cnidaria > Coral ... | reverse complement strand
CGCACGCAGCATGGGCTCTAACGGCTTTTGGGCTGGGAGAGCTGGACGTTGCGGGTAGCATCCTTGGGACTTAACTGCTTGTGAGCGGGGCTGTCTGATGGATGTGCGGGTCTATGAGCTAAGCTGTTTGGAAGCAGCTCTGGAGAAAAACGTTGAGTAGTGAGAGGCTGCTTGTAGAGAAGCGCTTGATAGACACAACGTCGTCATGAACATGTCTCTTCAGCAGTTTGATGTGTGGTAGAAGCTGTCTAGCAAGTTTGGAAGAAAAGATTGGGCTTCAAAGATGTGGATGGGCATTTGTTACTTGCTCTTTTATGAACATGTCTCTGCGGCAGTTTGGTTTGTTTGTGAAGGAGCTGCCTGTCTAGACAGTTTGGGAGCAAGACAGTGTTTCAAAGATGTGGATGGCTGTATGTTACTTGCTCTTTTTTCTGTATGACAGGAGTCTGTTCCGGAATAGGCGTGGACTGTTGACAGGTCAGTTGTGAGTTACCGAAATGTTTGGAATTTGGTGAGAATGTGAAAATTGGGCACAGGTGAACAATATCAACTAGTGTACTCTGGTGACAGTCAAATAATGTCTTCTTCCGTGTTTTTGTTTGCTTGGCAGGTGATGGCAGCGGGTGACCAATCTGCGTGTACTGCGCAGGCGAGGAGTTTGAGTGGAAGTAAGCACATTGGCCTGTGGCTGCTTTCAAAAGTGTTGGATAAGTGATTTGGAAAGCAGCTTTTGCTTTGACACCCTCCGCAACAGCCGACGCGAGCTCAAGCACAAGCAGAAACGTGAATAAGATAATAGTGCTCAAAGGATATCGAGATGAAGCGCTTGAGAATACCTGGAACATCAAAGGTTACAAATTTCTTACCTGGTAACTTTTTGCTGGGGTTTCTGCCCACTTACCCTAAATCATGCCCAAAAAAAAAGTAACCACTTCGGAAAATTTATGTCCACTTCTGTTTGCTACCTGATGCCCACTTCACCGCTGCAGCCTTTTCTGATCATGTTGTCTTGGGTGAGCTGCGTTTTCCTTGGCCTCTTCGTCCAAACCTCAGCCTGGGCTTGTTTACTTTCAGGATGAGGGATTTAACCCGGATAGTAACGCGCTCCAACACCCGAATGCTCACTGTGCGTGAGCTGACACGCCTAGCCAGCCTGGAAACATGTCCGACCATCGATTCGTTTGATTCACAGCTGAACGCCATAGGGTTCAAAACTCTAGGGGAATTGTTCTTGAGTTGCTGGTCCAAATCTCTGGCAATGTGATCACACGCGTGCAGTTTAGGCTTCATCCCATACCCACAAATCTGCATTGTCTTGGTTTCAAAGGCCAGCACTTTGTACCCCCGCACTAGGATTTTCAAATGATGTTGCACCCTCTGCGCAAACCTGCGTTCCAGCCAAAGGGGATGCGAATGAAGGACTTGAAACACAATCGTAGCTGATTGCAGTGTCTCAATCAGAGCAAGCTCAAGCTTGCGGTAGCGGTGTCCATGTGATTGCACTGACAGCGAGACGACAAACAGAAGCCAGGAAGTGAGCAATGTATTGTCTGACCCCTTCACATTAAACCATGGAAAGGACCGCTCATTTGCGAAGTTCAGCAGCGACTTTGAAAATGAATGCAAGGCTGGCGACTTGCCACAGGCGTGGCACCACAACACAAACGATCCATGAGCCCGTTGTATGCGAGCAAGCAAATTGAACTCAGTATCACCCTCTGAATCGAAATATTCCAGCTGACAAAGCAGCACAAGGGTTGACCCAGTAAGGTCACGGCCCAACCCACATTTCCAGCAGTGAAAAGCATCCAACCGAAAGATTGCCTCAGGGCAGTCATCTTGAAAAGGAATGGTAGCCAATGACGGAGCCTGGCCCTCTGGCCAAGGTCTTGTTTGGTACACTGTAGCCAGCCACGAAGGATGGTTGGACAGGTCTTCAAACCCTACTCCCTCCATGCCAGCCAAGCATAGAGAGCATATAGGGTTGTTTCTTGTTGTCCCAACATTGTAATATGATCTCTCCAGGTTTCCAAGTTGATGGTGAAACTTCAAATCTCCCTTCACTCCAATCGTTGCAGAATAAAAAGTGTGAGAGCCGGTGTCGATACCATTCTCATGTAATTCTTTGAGATCGGCAGCCACCATGTCGAACGCTTTGTGTAGAAGCCCTTTGTCTTTCTTGTAGAGCAGAGATGACATGCCAAAGACTAGAAACTTTGACAGGAATTCATTGCCAGAGTCATTGACAATCTGATGGGACGCGAGTCTTACTGATTCCGCAAATGAAGCATCACCAGGGTAGCCTTCACCGAGATTCCCATATCGATGTAAGACATGATCCTCATGACACTGACAGGGCACCTTTCGCTTCATTTTTTCAGGGTCGCTGCCTAATGCACTTTCAATAGTGCAGATCATGAAGTTTCCTTTTTTCAAGTAGCGACCTTCATCTCCATGTAATAAAAGGGGTACGGTGTAACCAAGTCGTGCAGGATCCTTCTTGTAAATCTCGTGTCCCGGCTGGACAAATCTGTAGCAAGTCCAAAATGCATTCAGTTGTTCATGGATGTTCTTGCCCTGGCCACCTCCCAAAAGATGAGGGTACTCAGTCACCAGAACCTTTAGCCAAGAACTCGGCAAAAGAAGTGGCAACTCTATAATTGCTCCAGACTCGGTCGTGTGTACCTAAGGGAAAAAACGCCGAGAATGAGAATCCAACTAAGCACTTCTACTTCTATAGCATCCCTGATAAGGCTTGGGTCTGTCTACCAAATCCCCAAAAGAAACAGAAGTGTTTTTGAATCCAGGTGCAAGGGTATGCCTTGGAATCTTCATTGCCATTCCAGATTTGTTCAGCAATGATGTGACATCCCTTGTCGCATTAGCCTCCAACATGTTGGCTTTACGCCCCACCAAGGTGGGGCAGGCCGTGCCCACGGCTTGCATGGAACGAGCGATTGAAGAGGCAGGCGCCTCAGAGACGGCATGGGTGCTGGTGACAGGGTGTTGGCAGCTGGTGTCCCAAACCATGTCTGCCTTGGTAATGGTTCAGAAAACCCACGACTAATGTCCTCAATATTTTTCATGGAGCATAAGCTGCTTGGAAACAGGGGGATGAACACGTTTAGGCCCTGACCCCTCTTCCCATTTCATCAGCATAGTGCTCCACCAGCACAGGGTCAACTTGCGTTTCGTTGGGTACAAAACCTGGCCACTGGCGCTTAGTGATCACTGGTTTTAAAATAAAGATTTGCACGCAGATGGGATGGATGAAGGAATGCTAAAGCAGAAGAAGGAGCATGTCAAACTCCAGTGCGAAAGAAACATCCAAACTTGCACAAACTTTGCTGCGCAAGATTTTCTCCAGCGTTGCCATGATCATCGGTTTGATCAAACCTAGCGCTCGAAATTGAGTAGCTGCATTTCGTATTGCTGGACACATTGGAACGGGCTTTCCCATTCCAAACAAACCCCATACGTCCATATTGCTCTTAGCCTTGGCTTTCGCCTTAGCAGCGCCTTTGGCCTTGGCCTGTCCAGCAGCTGTCATCTCAGGTTTGCGAGGGCGCTTCTTGGCACCAGGAAGCTCAGGAGGCTGGGAATCGCGCTTTCGGCTAGCACGGGCACAGTCAGCCAGCAGGGTCCTGGCAAGACCACAGCTACTGTGAATTGTTTGGGGATTGATACTGTCCATTAGTGTAGCTCAAGCTGTCTGTTGGTCCACGAATCCGAAAGCTCAGACCCAAGCCTGACGCGGGGCTCCATCAGCAACGATTCGGCTGCCCTCGGGCAAACCAGTCAGGGGATACAATCAAAATAGTCCTAATTATACTGCTTTCTTGTCGGCATGTTTCTGAATTTCTTGCATCAGTCAAAAGGCAAATGGTCAAAGTCTTGAGTCTTGCACGCTTTGCGACCTTCTCCGATTTGATCGCCCATGTCTTTCTCAAGCCTAGAGTGAAAAGAGAAAAGGGAGACAAGTTTGAACTTGTCAGGTATGACAGATCCTAACATGTAACATGCTTAGATAAGCTGCTCTGGTGAAAACCCATTGACGAGACCGTCGCCATAAAGCTCAGTCAACTTCTCCATGCACTTGTCAAGCGAGTTCTTCAGTGCCACCAGTTTGTCGATCATCCTTAGTCAAGGGAGAGGTGGACGCCAAGAGAATGGATAACAGGGCCAGGTTGGATAACAGGGCCAGGTACCAATTCCCAGGGTGTAAGAGTCAATGAGTCAATGAGGTTCAAATGAAGAAGAACTCCCATCTTTTTTTTGATCCCAGGAACCACGAAATTTTTTGCTGCTGATTAGAAAAGGGTCTTGTTCACAAGGGATGTTTGCTTGCACTCTCGAAGCTTGGCGACACATTCATCTACCTTCAAGATGCGCTTCTGGATGCCACTGATAACTTTGTTGGCAATCGTTGAGCTGACAATCTTTGATTCCACTTCTGGGAACCCTGCCGCCTTCAAGGCTTTGGTCACAGAGTTTTCCAGCACTGGCCCATCGTTTTTGGGTTCCGGGCCAGCCTCCGCTGTTCCAAAGGCATTGCCTGCAGCTGGCTATGTCTCAGACAAAAGGCAAGTAGATAGAGGCTGAAGAAGGTGAGACTACCGCAGAAAATTGCCAAAGATTGTAACACAATATGTATGTGTTTATGCACTAGTGCCTAGAGCTTCCCTCCCTGGGAGGGTCAAGTCCAGGTCTTTCAGCTCGCCCTGTTCCTCATAGTCCATCATTTTCTGGAGGGTGTTTCGCCGGATATTCCTGGAGAAAAGAAAGCATTAGGCGCAAGCTGCGCAAGGTGTAGATTGGAGCGGCACTGACATGACATTGCTCCTTTTATGACCGGTGATCTCGTTCTCCACCCAGTACATGATACCACCTCCGTACTTCGACGTCCTGGCTGGCTGGCTGATTCATCCTCGTTTGGTGCTGAAAAAGACCACGCTTTCCAAATCAGATCTGGTTGTAATTGTTCACCCCATAAATCTATTTAAATCTATATATAAATATATATATATATATAGATAAATATATGTATGGATATAAATATAAATAAATATATATATATATGAGCCACGGACGAAATTATTGTTTACGAGCCCCCTGTCGTTTTACAGGGTTTCCCGTGTTTACATATTTTGATATTTTTTTTTAAACCTCTGCTTAAGCAAAGTTTTGAAGCGCGTCCACTTGGATCCTCATACTTGGCGATCTTTGGTTGCGCGCGTTGGGGCGCACTTGTGCTTTTGCCCGTGCCTGTCTGGTCCTCCTTCGCGCTGCTTGGGCGGTCTCTTCAACCAGCAGGTCATGAGTTTTGGCATACTCACAGCTGCTAACCTCAAAATTTATCCAGCCGGGGTACAAAACTTTAGTCCCATCACTACAACATACTACCAACATCCACCAACTGTTCGGCCGTTTGTGTGACCAGTCGGTCACCCGGGGCGGTTTTGGAAAAAAACTAGTATCGTTTGGGTATCGCTTTGGGTATCGTTCTGCGCGAGCTCCATCTTTGCAAGTCACATGCGTGCGAGACTGAATGAATAATTAGTTCGCCGCGTTACCAAAGCTAGGCCAGGCAGCAAAACGAGATACTGCATGGAGTTGAGTTGGCCACTCCTACACTGCCAGCGAAAAGACGCATGGTTTCCGTAATCTGAGCTACTCGGTGCCGAGTTTAAGCAGCCCACCTAGGTGGCTAAAGTAATGTAAAATCATGTAAAGTCAACCCACCGCATGGGCACACCCATTCATGGTGAAGTGGATCCAACCGTGAAAAAACAACCCTGCCTAAGCAAACACTATGCCCACACTACAAAACGCGCAAGCATGCACAAATCGTTTTTTTGTGAGTCCCCTATCGTTTTAGCAGGTTTCATGCAACAGCCAACATCTGATGCATACCCCAGTACATACTCAAACAGCGCAAATTTTGACAGAATCTCATATGCAAGCTGGTGGTGTTCTGAATCTGCTTTGTTGCGAAAAAGTACGAAGTTTGAGTGTGTGTGTGTGTGCGCCTGTGCCAGTTATATAGTCCCATGCTCCTGTTCAACGCGCTGGGTCACACAGGCCTCTGCAGAGTAGGATCATCTTGGCAATATGCTTTGATGCCGTCGATTTTCTCCCTTAGGTGCAGGGCCATTCTGGGACCAAGTGAACCTTTAGAGGTTATTCACAAACAAAGTGGATTCAGCTTTCAAAAGTATGGCCCTGCTATGTTCTCAGAGGTCAAAGGCAAGTGGCTGGGTGTAGTTCTTCTCTCTCATATCATCTTCTGTCATGAACGAGTAGCTAATGTCGAGTTCAGTTTCATCTATCTGCTCTGTTATCTTTCGGCAGCGGGTGACAAACTTGTCCTACAGGGATAGGGATAAGAAAAAACAAAAGACCAAACTAAAGGGAAGTCATCATAAATTCGTTTGTGATTTTCTGATTTGATGGAACTCACTTTCACAAAAATCATATCATATATAACCCTTGTCCGGTTCATAGTTGCACTTCTCTAACATCACAAACAGGCCATCCCTATCAGCCCCCTTGCTCGCAAACTGTTTCACAAAGTCTGGACCGACAAGGAAAGAGCCATCAGCACGGGGCGTGAACACACGCCGCAGTCTTTTCTCGATTGCGGCTTTGGAAAGGGCCTCTTGTGGTGCCTCCTTTGGCTTCTCCACGACAGGCGACTTGGCTGGCTCCACAGAGGTTGCTTCAACCTTTGGCGTTGCAGGCTGCGGTGATTCATCACCCTCGGGCTGGGACGGAGGAATGGCTTCTTCGTAGCGGGGTGTCGCATCTAGCCAATCATGGGGATCATGTACTTGAGCATCCTGCATATCATTCCATTCCTTGACCAGGGTTTTGTGTTCCAGATTGCTGATATATATGGTATTCACAAACCCCATGAACTCTGAAGATTATATGGGATTTAACATAAGGGACAATTTTTTTCCAAATGAGCACCTGTGTGGTAGGCACCTCACCAATCCCTTTGACCGAAGGAGTCTGCACCAAGGTATCCGGGATTTCTGGAGGGTTGGATGGATCAAGATCAATCACTAGAGCCGGTGTAGTCACTGCCAATCCTAGGCTGACATGAGGGGTTCGACAAGACACACAGCGGGAGACCCTTAATGTTTCCAAAAAGCCAATGCATTATAACTAACTGTTCGAACGAAAACCAGGTGCACAGGTGCACAATGGATGGGTTTGTGAAGGAATTCCTGGATACCCCTAAGAGACCAACTCATTAAAACCAAGGACGAAGTAAAACATCACACAGCTACATGTATAATGGAAAGCCCACCATTGATAAATTGACCAAGGATCCCGGGCCACCCTTCACTGAATCTTCTTGAGACCCCCTAGGCTCCACAACCTCAGGTGGATGTCCTCCTCGCAAGGCATTCGCAGCAGCATCCTCTGCCTTCCAGGTTAGGCAAAGATTTGATAGTCTATGTCCCCCAGAGGTCTTTCTCAAAGACGATTTTTGAGGTATCTATGGTATGACACTGTGAATAACATGTTTGGAAAATATGCGTCAGCAATTTACATATCGACCCTTGAAGACCTAAGATGTACATCAATAACATCAATCAATGCAAACTCCAATATATATATATATAAATAAATAATATATAATATAATATATATATATCAGATATATATAAGATTTTTTTTTACTATATATATATATATAGAAATATCTACGTGTCTGTATATACAGGAAACGCTGTAGAATGAAAATGCAAATGGACAGGTAGATTAGTTTGCCATCTATCTACCTATTTGTGTTGAGTAAGCCCCACCTGTAGTTTGGCCAACTCTTCTTCCATGGCTTTCACATCCATGTCCCCAAGGGCGTCGAGAGTCATGGGGATGTTTTGAGACAACCCCAAGCCACTTATGAGTGTTTGGCACGACCAAGCTCTGCTGGGCAGGCTAGAAGTCATGCCCACCCCCTACTGCAAACGCTGACACAGCTTGAGTTCAAACCACAGGGTAGTTGTGTGGAATGGTCGCCACAAAAATGCTTTACATAGCGATCATGACCTTTCAATTTTGAATCCATAAGCTCCCAAAAATAGCCCCAAAACCTTGGACGGGTATTTCCGCCTTTTTCCCGGGTATTTACGCCTTTTTCCCGGGTATTTACGCCCTAAAATTTTCGCATTTTTTCCCAATCCCCATGGATTTTTTGGTGCTGGCGCTAAAGCTCAGCTGGGATCAGCTCCCTCCATCCTGCGGGAATGGCCAGCTGAGTCGACCCCCGCAAATAGCGGACGACTTCGACCAGCTTTGCATCTGGCCACAGGTCACCCCAAGGCATGTCAGCAAAAAGCTGACGCAGTGGTTTTTCCATGTCGACCTCAGGCCAGGGCTGGCTACAGGTAGCTCAGGATCATGGGCGGTTGGAAAAACTGGGCCAGGCAACCTAGTAACCAACATCAAAACGATAATATCGCAAAGGGACATTGGGAAGTACAGGAAGCTTCTGCTTCCGCTTCGGGTCATTGAAGTGGGGAATCATGCGAACCACAAAGCCAGCGAACTTTGGAGTGTAGACCCTTAGGTGAAAGGCAAGACAGGGTTCAACTAGGTACAGCAACAAACAGCAAATTGATTTTGGAATGCCATCGCTGCACGCTATCAATTGCAACTATTTGCCTTTGAGATTCTGGGTTCCTTTCAAAGCTTCAGTGCCTTGATAGGCCACTTTACCAGCTCTGGTACGGTATTTTCGGGCAGTTTTCTTGTCAAAGCGGAAGTCTGCACGACGCATGGTGGCGAACGCTTTCAACGCAGCAATCGCGCTACCAGGGCTCCAAAGAATTGTTCTCTTCATAGTGGGGCTGTTAAAGTGACACATCCAGAAGCGTGTTTTGAACATCTCAGTTGGTGCTGAATTGAACAGCCACGCAAAACACATGGGTTGTGAGGAAAACACATTAAAACTCAAATCATTTGAACAGCCACGCAAAAACCATGGGTTGTGAGGAAAACACATTAAACCCCAAATCATGCAGTATAGCTAAGCCACTCGAATTTTCATACCTTCGAGGACCCCAAGGAGCCATTGGAATCTCTCATGCATCCATATCATTGATGACCCTGGATTTTCCACTACCGGGGTTCCACCGAGACATACGCATAAAAATATTAAGAGCATAGACCTCCAGGGAACTGTAGGGTTTGGTCATTACTTTGTTATTCAAATCATCTCCCCGACATCCCCAAATCACCCAAACACACTTCAAGCAAACTATTTTAAAACATGGAATTGTTTGTTTTGTCCATTTCGTGGTTTACTTGGTGGCAGATTTCCAAACAGAGAAGATGAAGGAATGTCACCAATCTTGTTGATAGATTAATGTTGAACAATAAACACCTATAGTTGTGACAAACTGATGGGAAAGTACCCATCCCAGCCTGCTAACAAGCATGTTTGCACATTGCACACTTGGATACGATTCACATCCCATCGGCGAAAGATGGTTGCGGCCACTCGTGCCACAATTCATATGTATCCAGCTACTACAGCAAATGCCCCAGAAACTGATACATTCGTTGACCTGACCTTGTAGCGCCATAGCCAGGGCTAACCTCAGATCGGAAACACGGGGATCAAGTGCCAGAATTGTGTCATTCCAATTCTTAAAGCAAACCCATGTTTTGGAGTTACATTTTGGATGGAGCGCGCCATGAAACGTAAAGCCCGAAGATGTTGTCAAATCCATCGCACATTTTTTGCCAGATTGAGAGTTTCTGACCTTCGCCTTTGTTGTGGGGGAGCCTGGCCAAGCCTCTGTGACTTCGGGTTTGTCAAAAACCACATCAAATGCAGCAGCCCGGTACCCTGTGCAGGCACTAAGTCGGGCAATTCGCCCCACTCCTGCATAGTACTCCAGCACTTGGTACTCTGCGGATTGGCTCAAGTCAAAGAAAGATTGCCAAGTAAGTAGCAAAATAGCAACCACGAAGGCCTCCAGCCAACGTGACATTGACAAAACTCAATTGCGGGAATTGGAAACATCAGACCATTGCTAGGCTGTACTTGAACTTTCCTGAAGCACAAATCTTCAGCTAAGGGTCCTTAGGCGCACCAAAATAGATAAGACGTTTCAATACCAGATCCAGCTGAGTAGGTAACATGGCAGCAGGACAAAACAGATCCGTAACCTACTGCCTGGGACAATTGGAAATGGCAGCTTTCTCCATGCATAGTAGCATGCACAGGTGACAATTTCACACGACGTTTCTGCGGGAGCTGAAAGATGTGGATTCAGCACCCTACATGAACTTGAATGCATGGAACTTGTGCGTTTAAACCCTTCATACCCCCCTTCAACTCTGGCCAGCTAGACTGTTCATAAGGCCAAACCGCGCGAAGCCAGCGCTTCCCTTCGGGAGGCCGGTCATGATGTTCCAAGCACCTGCGCAGGAGTTGGTAGGTACATCAACCCATTGGCTTTGGGGGTTGGGGCAAAGGATAAGTACAAAGAGATAAGTGAGATAACCATGGTTCCAGAACTAGAACTGTGAATCTACCATGCAAGGTTTGGAGATTCTAAAATGTCGGTTGGGAAGATAGGTGAAGGGTAAGTGGAAAACAAAAAAATTGAAGCACAATCCCACAGCCACAGTTGCAAACTTTTCTGATGCTTCAGTCAGAATGCTTCGATCCCCAAAGTATTGCTTGGAGCGACGCCTGCTGGACGGTGCCAAAGCAAAGGTTGACTAGCTTTTAAGTGACTTCGAGCTAGGTTTCAAGACTGCACAGCAGGAAGGCATCCAAGATAGAAAAGAAAAGTGGCTGCTATTCGCCACAACCCTACGAGTTAGCAGGTCTGCTGAACTACAAAGAGGTTGGCTGCTTCGTCAGCACGACTGAAAAGATCCTTGTCCGACAGTTTCTGAATGTCAACGCCAGCATCACCAAAGGTGTTGGTCACGTAGGTCCAGAAGGTAGCCTCAAAGGGGCAGGATTTGATTGAAACAACAGCTTCTCACCTCCCACCTCCAATTTTGATGGGGCCTTCACACGCGCCGCCACAATGGCAACGAAGGCTGCACGGATAGCATCCCAAAGACGGGCCCCATCAGCACTCGTCGGCCTGTAGCGTCTGGCAAAAGTCTTCTTTGCCTTTGCCGGGGGATCACCCTTCTCAGAGGAAGCTGCTCCCGTTCCACAGTCGGCCCTCGAAGGAGGAGGGGTGGCGAGATCTTCAGAAGCAGCAGACGGCAGCACCTTTGCCCTCTTGCACGGCTTGGGCACCTCGCTCACACACTTGGACTCCTTTGCCTTTGCAACACGACGCTTGGGAACTTTGGCAGGAACTTCACCCGATTCACCACCAGGCTGATCAGAAGTCTTGGTGGCCTTGCCCTTGGGCTTGCACTTGGCTGCACGCTTGGGAGTGGCTTTCGCTTTTGGCCGTCCAAGTTTTTTACCCTTGCGCTTGGGTGGATCAGATTCATCACCACCATTCCCCCCTTCGGCCTTTTTGGCCTTGGCCTCCTCCTCCAACTCACGTTTCCAAGACTGCTGGTCAAGGCGAGTGAGGTCCACCTGATGTGAGGGCCAAAAACCAAAACAGATCAAAAAACGAAAGCGACATGAATTTTGGTTTGACTTGAAACCATTCATGCTTTTCCCCAACTGAGTGCCTCCTGATCAAAAACGGACTCCAACTTGCGAGGCTGCAAATCATGGCCGTCATCCCCACCAGGAGCCTTGGGCCCCTCCAACACTTTGGGAACTCCACCGCCCAAACCTTCACCTTCTTCACGAACCTCACCCCCATCATCCGCAAAGGAATCAAGCCTCCGAGTCCGGGCGCGCAACAAAGATTCCTCATCATCCTCTTTGGGTCGGGTGAACACCTTCGCCTTCTCTGCTTGCGCAGCACCAGGCCCAAAGAAGGTGTTGGCAATCGGGGACAAATCCATGGCCAGGGTCTGTTGCTGGTCAGATTGCGAGCCCAAACCTGCAAGGCCTCCACCTGAAGCCTGCAAAGACTCGGTCTTCGCCTCCTCTGCCTTCTTGTTGCGGACTTTCTCCAGCAAGCACCTGTGAGTGAGAACGATGCAAATGGAATGACCATGGGGGACACAGAATCAGAAGGGCCATCAAAACAGGGAGAGTTGGGTAATATTAAAACCGACGTAACATTTCTTACCGGATGGCTGCAGTTCTTGAATCCGACGCTTCCTTTGCTCTGACTCTGTGAGTGTTGCCACAGGTGGGTCTTGCTTCTCAGACTTCTCAGGCGACGGTTTCTTAGGCGACAGGTTCTCTACCACTACTTTGGGGACACCCAGGGCAGCAGCCAACTCCACATCATACCCATCCGATTCCACAGCAGGTACTGGGTCCTGCTCATCCAAAGACTCAGACTCCTGGTCCTCCTCCTCCTCGTCACTGCCATCACCTTCGGCTGGCGCGGCTGGCGCAGCTGGGCCAGCAGCACCAAGCGACGAAGATGAGGATCCATCACGCGGCCAGTAGCTTCGGAAGTGGGCAAACAGCTCATCCACGACAGCATCCTAAGAACTGTGTGAAGGGGAGGTGTTTGCCCCATGCGTGGTGTTGAAGCAATGTTCAGGGAAAAAATCGTTTGCAAATGAGGTTCCCGTTTCTTGCTAGCAGCATACAACTTGCCTTTGATGTGGGTAACGAAGCTTTTGATGGCCAAGCCATCGCAATGGACTTGTGCAGGCCTATCCATCATTCGAAGGGAATCTCGCACTTTCTTCACCTGATAGGGCCCAAACCCTTGAGCACCATCTCAAATACCGCCAAAAGGAAATCCCTCCACGTGTTTTCATGGATATGGCCCCAATAAACACCTAGTGATGATTTATAGGAGACTTGGATACAACATCTATATATAAAAGAGACCCATGTGAACTAGGACTTCTCCCAACCATGATCAGGACCCAACTTCCCATCCATAATCTCAACACCGTTTTGCCTCTTGTAGGTCATGTTGAATCCAATCCACTGCGCGCCCGCATCAAAGTGCAGGTAGGCACCACACATGCTTTCAGCAGCTTCCCAAAGAGAATCAGTGATTTGTTATGTTTCAAAGGTTCTGTTTGAAACAATTTTTCAGCAAAGGTCCCATCATATTGGTGATTTTGCTGCATAGCATGTTCACCCCAAAACGTATAGACCATTAAAGATCCTACTGGCTATTGCTCAGCTTGACTCTTCAGGCTGCACAGATTCATCGGCCAATGCAGCAACCGCATCATTGCCTTTCTTCTTTGCCTTAGCTAGTGGACCACTACTTTGGGAAAACAAATTTTGTGAACCAAAGGACATACCATTTTTGGCTCCCTATCCACAAAAAAAAACCTACTCCAAATAGAGGAAAGAAACTTCCTCCTTCGTAGCTCCTGCACGCTTTGCCGCGTGATAGGCCCGGGAATATACCTCAGAGTAAGCTGAACAATTTAGGCATATAACTTATAACCATATCCCAGATATATAAATCCAACATATGAAGTTCCCCAGCAATGTGCTACGTCTAAAGGATTCAAAGTGGGCATGGCTTTTTGCAATACCCCAAAAATGAAATTTGATTTGATGTCTTTTTGGGTTCATCATTTTATCACCTGACAAGCTGCATTGTTCCGATCCTGTTTCAATGCCCTGGTCGATGGTGCACTTTGTCGCGAAGTCCTTGAAGACGCCTGGCAAGCGGAAGGTTAGGGCAGGGTGGCTTATAGAGTAGACGGGAATTCGGGGCATGTGCCCTTTGTGTGGATTATGAAACACTTTTTGTATAATAACTATACTGTGTATCTGTGTATTTGCAACCATACCTCACTAATAATACCTCCAAAAATCTTAAAAACAGTAAGATTCCCTGGCCTTTGGCTTCGCCGCGGCCTTTGGCTTCCCCGCGGCCTTTGCCTTCGACTTGGATGAACAAGCCTTGGGCTTCGCAATCTTTCCTTTGCACTTTGCCTTTGGGGTAGGCTTCGCTTTTGGCTTTGACTCGGCCTTAGGGGGACGGCCCCTTTTCTTGGGCAAAGCCTTTGGTTCCATCGGGACATGATCACCCGAATCAAGAGCAACGGAATCACCAGGCAATCGGTCATGCATAGGGCTGGCTTGCGATGCCAACCTCAGAGACTGCAAAAGTTTAGTGGGGCGTAAAGAACATAGATGTGCCAAAATATTTTTTGGTTTTCTTGTGGTCATGGATTGGATTGAAGATAGAGTAAGTATTTCACATGAACGCAAACCAATCAAACAAACAAAAACTGATCAAATCCTCAAATGGGTGGCAACGCGCGTAGGTCACAGGGAGGGCCTTTCCCAGACTCATCAAGATTCAATGACCTTGTGGGTGCACTAAAGGGATCAATACTGTATTGGAAATGATTGTGTTTTAGATTTATGACATAATCAAAAGACCTGAAATTCATAGTGATGACCATGGCTTAAAATAATATTTGGGGGGCCGAAAATTTGTGATAGCTGCCAAAATACTTATCAGACTCAGGCTGCACCGGAATCTCAGGTTCCCCATCAGAGACCGTCATGGCCCCGGGGGTCCCGAACTCACCTTCCTTCCTTGGGCACGCTGGGGACTTTTCCATCTCAAATGACTCAAGTTGCCTATCCGGGAAGACTTCGCACTTGAAAGCGGGACTGTAGGTATCCTCAATTGTCTGGATTTCGCCCACAGCATCCTTAGTAGCAAGACTCTTTGGGGATAGCTCCTCATCAGACGGACAACCCGTGGGAAAGTAAGGAAGGCCATCGGGAGGTAAGTCATTGCCACTGCAACCCGTGATGCCATTGTGGAACACATCCCCATAGACATCAGCAATGACACTGATCCCATCTGTGTAGCGGGTCTGGGCATTGGGACTCAAGGACTCATACAAAGGTCCGAGTTGGCCCCCATAGAGTAGCCCGGGGAAGCATCCACCATCTTCTCCTAAATGGATTTCAAATGTTTGACAAACCCAATTTATAGCATAACGTTTTATGGTTTACTTGTAGGCAAGATGCACCCATAAACATACCCAAAAAAATATCATAAGTGGATTTTGGGATTGAATGTTCAGGGTTACCTTCTGTGGCCCCTTGAGGAAATCATGTGGCAAACCTGGTGGAAGCACTGGCCTGGCCTGGCATTTGCGCTTCATTGCGAGAGCCTCGGCTGCATCTGCCATCTCGATGCTCTTGAGCAAGTCCTCATCCAGAGGTGTCATACGGCGAAGGGTCGGGCGATCAGGGCTGTCGATCTGGGTATCAGCAACCTCATCATCATCATCACGGCAATTTTCCTCAGAGGATTCCACTGCGAAATCACCATCATTACGCTTGTTGCCCTTTCTGGTGCTCTTCTTTGTCTTCTTGTCAGTCTTATCTTTCTTGCTGGGCTTTGCCTTGCTGTCTCGGCTCTTTCCAGCTGGTTTCTTGCGAACAGGTTGCTCATCAGAATCTACTGGGGGGTCTCCTTCTTCATCATCTTCAGGTCCATTGGGCCCAAACAAAGAAACTAGTTCCTGTTCAGCATCGACCTTCTTCTTGTCCTTCTTGGAGTCTTTCTTCTCATCTTTCTCCTTGTCTTCTTTTCTCCTACGTTTGGTATCTTTGTCAGCTCTGTTCTTATCATCTTTGTCCTTCTTCTTCTTCTTCGTTCCTTTCTCATCCTGGGTCTTGTCAGAACCAGACGGGGATTCCGAAGACTTCAGCTCTACACGTTGAAGGCCAGAACATCCTTGGAACAACAGATGGGGAAGCGGAAAGTAGCACTACAAAAGGGCAGGGAAACAGGACTACTACATGCTACTACCCTGCAAAAAATAGATAAAATGCATGCAGGTACCAATCTAGAAACCTGAAGGGGCTGCAATGGATGAACTGGATTGCCCTGTGTTCTGGGAAGCAACAGGGGTGCTCATGTACTTGGCATAGTCTTTCACATCAAACGCCTTGCTCACTGTGAAACTCTGGGAGGGTTCCACCTCTTCGACATCAGATGAAGACATGCGGGGCTGAATGGCCCAAACCTAAACTGACCAAGTGGAACTGTTGAGCCTGTGCGGACCAAGGACAGTTCTGACATGTCACAGCCTGTCTCAATAGGCGGACTGGGTGTGCACTGGAGCTGTTTTCTTGCAGGATCAGGTTGCCAACTGATTTGAAACATTATAACCATTATAGCTTCATCTTCATAACATAATAGGATATTATAAGAAGTAAACAACCAAATTGTGGTTCACCCCATTTGGGTAACTTCCCCACCAAAAGAGGTATAAAATAGTGTTTTACATCCAAGTTGGACCTGCTATGTGATTTTTCCCACCAACTTGATTGCCGGGTCCTTTGCCGTGTTGGGAACATAGTTTCCAGCTGGATTGGCTGCAAGGTCACAGCAGAAAGGACAGTTTTGCCCTGAAAGGACTATATTGTCTTTACGACAATGAACCCTAGCCGGCTAGCCCATACAAGAAAAAGAAGGCGTCAACTGAGATTGAATTGATCAATAAAATAGTCTTTGATTCTGGACATGTAGTTGTAGAATGAATCTGTAGGATCTGTATAAGTTATATTTATGAATAGTAATGGGGTTATGTGTATTCAAAGCTGGTGCCTTCAACAAACCCCTCAGCTCTGGCCATGGAAAGCACAAGATAAGATGAGGTTGAAATTTCAGATTTGTTTAGGTTATTGGTTATCTATTGGAAACTGTTTTAACCAAATGATATAGGTTTTGGTGTTTGTTTTGAACATCATATGATCATATGGCCTGGCTGATCCCATTTAAAGGAGTTGGTACATCTCACCCACCTTCATCTCCAAATCGGCTGCGAGAGTAGTCACAGGTCGCACCGGCACAAGCTCAGTAGTCCCCGAAACGGATCCATCAGTTGCTCCAACTTGTAGCCTGCACGGTGCATCAAGTACATTAATCTTTGAGAATGGGATTTCATACCAGAAGGATCCAAAAGGATTTTACCACAAGGATTCACAAGGGATTTTATAGACCAAAAGGTATGTTTTACGGAGAGCTATACATTGTAAGATTATACCAAAAAAATACACCATGCATGTTACAAATTACTTTACTTCGTGTGATCCCCACCATGACATTTATCGATTTGTTACTGGCAAATCTTCTGGCATTCTATCTGACATATCTTCGATCTGGCATTCTATCTGGCATATCTTCTGGCATTCTACCTGGCATATCTTCTGGCATATGTTTTGGCATATTAGTAGCTGGCATTCTATCTGGCATATCTTCTGACATCCTATCTGGCATTCTATCTGGCAAATCTTCTGGCATTCTATCTGGCTACCGTTCTGGCACTTTATCTGGCATACCTTCTGGCATTCTATTTGATATTCTATCTGGCATACCTTCTGGCATATTTTCTGGCATATCTTCTGGCATTCTATCTGGCATTTTATCTGGCATATCTTCTGACATCCTATCTGGCATTCTATCTGGCAAATCTTCTGGCATTCTATCTGGCAAGCATTCTGGCACTTTATCTGGCATACCATCTGGCATTCTATCTGGCATATCTTCTGGCATTCTATCTGGCATATCTTCTGGCATTTTATCTGGCATATCTTCTGG
>Ga0126342_10009285_pt1 | contig 17626 bp, 11 predicted proteins | sample Cyp1metagenome_FD_92528 | JGI IMG/M metagenome (GOLD analysis project Ga0126342, IMG submission 92528) | Coral microbial communities from Lord Howe Island, Old Settlement Bay, Australia - Cyphastrea 1 metagenome | ecosystem: Host-associated > Invertebrates > Cnidaria > Coral ... | reverse complement strand
GGCGATGGCGTCGATGCTGCGCCTGATGGCTCAATTGATCCTGAGTCACGAGCGCTCCATCCAACTGCAGCTCCGACAGGATTGCTTCGTTTTGTTTGCTCAAGACCGCCCGGAGGGCATCATACCGCATCTGAAGGTGTTGGCACAGAGCTGGAAGGAGAAAGCGCCGAGCCACGTGGACGATCTGAAATGGCCCAATTTGAGGACGCACCTGATGGCAGGAGTGGTGGCGGAACTACACTGCCGAGTGCAGCAGCTGGCGGCCTCGAAGAAAGGCGAACAACTCTGGGACCTGGCAGTGGAGAAAGGAACCTTGCTCCCGGACGGGAGCTGGGGGTACCAGAAGTGGTGTCCAGAATCGAAGCAGCTGAAGAGAGCGGCTCGGGCACCTCTCTCCATGCAACAGATGTTGAGGAACCTCCAGTCGTTGGAGGAGCTGCTTCAGTCGAACAGCCATGTCCAGAAGTTCCACAGCCTGCGGACCGATCAATCCACGGTACCATGGCTCCTACAGCTTTCTCATCGAGACTCAGACGCTTGGTACCTGCTCCAGGACCTTTGCCAGAACACAGCTTGGTCCCTATTAGGGATGTCGGTCAAACAGCACAACCAAGCACTCTCGAGACCAGCGCATCTCCTCCAACAAACGTTGAACAATCTCCAGACCCCGAAAGGGAAGGGACACGGGAAAGGGAAGAGCTCTCCGAAGACTCAGAGGAGAACCTGACATTCCTGGACCGTCAGCGCTTGCGAGATCTGCTGTTGGACCTTCAACTGAACAATTCAGGTTCTTCATGTTATGCCAACAGTGCATTTCTTGCCTATATGTGGGCTTGTTTGTCAAGGCGCAATTTTCAGTACCTTGACTGGGGCGCACAAGCGGCCACCCTGCAGACCATTCTGAATGATAATGATGGCACTCCCTTTCCTTTGGACACACAGGACTGGTTTGAAACACTTATCCATGGATGGAATGATCAACAGGGCCAAGCTGACAGTGCGGAGTTTGGACATAGACTTGCCAGTTGGCTCAACTCGGAAGCCTTGTCCAACAGCTGGGAAAGACGCGTGAGCACTCAGGCTGCCAATCTTGTCCATGACCATGGTGATCGATTCATGCCCTTGACATTGCAATTGGATCCAGCTATGATAGTTGATAACGAAATCTCCCTGACGATGCTTCTCAGGCTGTGGAGTGCTGAGCTGGGGATGTGTGCGGGTCTCTCAGATCCTCGTGAGTTGTTGGTGATTCATGTGGAACGTCTGGTCATGACACCCACGGGTACTCTTTACAAGCACCCGGCGATCATCAACTTTGCGTGGGAGGTCCAGGTCCCGGTGATGACAGCTGCCTCTGAACTGTGTACGGTGCCTTACACCGTGGTTGCCGTTGTGGCACATTTGGGCGACACCCAGGGAGGGCACTATCAAACAATGCTGAGGACCTATCCTGAGGTATCCAACCTGGCTGCCCCCAGCATGTGGATGTTTTGTGATGACAACAGACTCCCTGAACGATGCTGGAATTTCCCAACCAATTTCTCCCATGGAGTTACGGGTTTCTGGCTCTGCCGCACCGACAGCCTTGAAATGCATCTCATGACCCAGCCTCGTGCTCAGTCTACTGACGCTCTGTTGACCGTCTTGACTGATCAGCCATGCCTGCCTACGTAGACACCATGACCTGATGCCTCATTCCTGGATGCTTCGGATTGGTAGCTTACTCATGTATCCTGCCTCGATTCTGTGGATGTTAAAAAAAAAAAGAGGGCAAAAAAAAAAAGGAATGCCCCATCAAGCTGTTGCTTTGCCTTCAAAAAAAAAACAATTTAGATCCGGTTTCACTCGCTGTCCAACGTGGCACTTTGCCCAGAGGCAGCCTTGATGGCATTTTGCCTTGCCTAGCTGGCGACTTTCCCATAGTATGCATAGGTCATGTATCACCATTCGTTTCACACAGCCATTTTGGCACTCCCCATGCACCCGGCTCCCCGCCGATAGATCCCCCATTTTGCCCGCTGGCATCCCCAGTGCGTACCCCATCCAGCTTTAAAAAAAAAAAAGGCCAGACCCTTGATTTTAACGATAGGGCTCCTGCCGCCCCAATGCACATCGGGCATTTTGATTTGCCCCAGCCTTTGGCCTTGTTGGCCTTTTTCATGCACCCAGCCCCCAGGCTGGTTTATCCCCGCTGCCTGGGTAGCCCCCAGGTTGACCCCCAGTCCGAGGGCCACCAGAAGATGCCCAAAAAAAAACAAAACAAGAGGCAGGCACCACCAAAAGATGTGCTGAGCCCATTCAGTTGTTGTTTCTCATTTACCATTCGTTTCACCTATGTTTCACAATGCCGAACCCAAAGTGATGCACTCCCTCAGTGGGTAGAATCCAGCGGTTCGAAAGAGCAACAGTGGCCTCCAGAGCAAAAAAAAAACAAAGCAATGACACTTTGCAGCCGATGATTCTTGCATGCACCGGAATTTCTTCAGAGGGCCTACCTGGCCATGCTGCACCAGCTGATGCTGGTACATCACCTACTTCAAAGCAACATAGGTGGCAGAAACTTTTCCCACAGGTTTCTGTCACGAGCTGGTGATGAGGGACATGTTTCTCAAAAAGAGAACCATCTGTGAAAGCACAGATGTAGAGGCGAGCGCCGTTTCAGATCTGAAAAGGAGCGTTGAAAAAACACACACACACACAAGCCCCTGAGCGGTCAAAGGACGAGGAGTCCAGCTGTAGCAACTGCCCCCCGCTTGTTCAAGGGTACGTTGTTCGCTGGCATAGTGGCGACGGCCTCTGACCCTGGCCAAGTCAGATCGTTGCTGTTGCGCGGCCGATTGCAGGCGCCGTGGTGCTGGTGGGGCAGCTGCTGCAGATCCCTACAACCTTTTTCGGCTTCTACCACCAGCACTTCCTCCACCTGAAGTTGACCATTAATTTTTCTTTCTCCATTTCTGGCCTTTTCAGTGGGGGTGGCTCCCTGGCTTTCTTTCAGTACATGGGGTGGAACACTGCGACCTTCCACGCAGAGTGGGCAACCAACTTTTACGTGTGGCTTGCTATTCTGGCCGCCTCCCTGGCACTGCTGCTGGACAACGGGCCCTTCAGTGCGCAGGAGAGGAACCGTGGGCGAGTGATTCTCGTGGTGTTTTGCGTTTTTTCCCATTTTCTGATTTCCAAGACAGGCTGGACAGTGAATAACAAGACCGCTTCCCGGTCCCAATTCCGGGGGTCAGTGACAAGCATTTGCATTCTCATCTTCTTAGTTTTTGGACATACAATGAACAATGCAAACCACCGAGCAAACTCACTGACTTGGGGTGAGGGTTCCACCATGGACATGCATGGCGGGAGAGTCGCCACGGAAGTGACGACGAAAAATCATGTCGAGGAGCTCCAGTTGACTTACGAGTCATGCCAATCTAGCCGTAACAGAAGAAGGATGTTCAAACGTAGCTTCCAAAGGGCACAGAAACGTGCATCGATACATGGCTTCACCTTATATCAAGGTAAGTGGATGACAGCGAAACAATTGGGTACAACAATTAAAGACAATAAACCCAGCATACAGGTCCCACAGAATGTCACTGCAACCTCAGGTCAAAAACGCAAACGATTGTCCATGATGTGCTGGAATGCTGGGGGACTTCGTCCAGCTGACTGGGATTGGCTCCAACTCTGGTTGACCCAGCAACGATTAGACGTCATCGCCCTCCAGGAGACCCACTGGCCATTTTCAGGAGAATGGCAACAACCTGACTACTACTGCCTGCACAGTGGTAGCGGTGCACGTGGGGCAGGCGTGATGACCCTTGTAGCAAAACGACTTTGCACTCCAGCTGAACTTTCCTGGGACGAACCAATCCCAGGTCGACTGTTGCATGTCAGAATACATGGAAAAACACGTGGAATAGATGTTATCAATGGATATCAGCATGTTCATGCACACAACCGGATGGAAGATAGGGCTTGCTTTTGGGATAGTCTTCAAACCACCTTGTCACAGATTCCATCGCGAAATAATTTGATTGCACTGGGAGACTGGAACACGTCGCTGACGAAGTGCTCCACGTCCACGGGATTGGCCACCTATGCAGGTGATACAGGCCGCTCCACGGGCCCCATTCATACAGATGCACATTTATTTCACAACATTCTTCAACAACATGACATGACATCAGTGAATACTTGGCAACATCATCTAGGACCGACGTTCAAATTTCAGGACAGACATTCAAGAATTGACCACGTTTGCTGTCGACGCATGTTCTCAGATCAGACCTCCAAACAGGTCACATACTTGACGGAATTTCCACTCAATCAGATTGACGGAGCTCATCACGTCCCCATTTTGGTTTCACTCCTGAAGGTTTGGCACTTTGCGCCGCAACGTGCAGCGGCGGGATGGACAATGCGAAAGAGGTTGGAGTTGTACAAACAATGGCGGAATCCTACTCAACATACACAACAGCTTCAGGACCACATCAACGCGGCCATCAATTCACTGCCACCGGAAGGGGATCGATTGCTCCAGGTGCATCAAACATTGAACCAAATTGAGAGTGTGGACGCAAGAGACCATCAACAACCAGTTTTTCTCTTTGATGTGACTCCGTTTCAACTTTTTCAGGAACACACCCAGCAGCTTTTTGCGCTTGAGGGGAACTCCATCAAGAACTGTTTTCAGGCTTGGTTTCACGTCATTAGACGAGGGCATGCACGCAAGCAAATGAGAACAACAGCAAAAATGGCACGCAGACAGAGACTTCAAAGAATCTTTGATTTGGCAGGACGAGCAGAACAAGCTCATGATCACTTCACACTCTACCAGGCCATCCATGAACTGGCTCCCAAAAAATGGTACAGACGATTTCAACTCAGAGATCCGAATGGTCATCTTCTGAACCCTGATCAGGCCGCTGATATGCTGCAGGAGTGGTTCCAGCAACTCTACAATGACGATAGTGCACCACTCAGCAGTCACTCATTTCAATGGCCTTTTTCAGAAGAAGGGATGAGAGAAGGGTTCCAACAGATGCCACTGCTCAAGGCCGTGGCCCCTGAGTACGCGCCATCGCCGTACTGGCAGTGTGCAGCCCACAACATTGCAGCATACTTGACACCATATCTGAGGGACTGTGGGGAACATGGTCATTTTCCAGAATGTTGGTCACAAGGCACCCTCTTCTTCATTCCGAAGGTGGCCAAGCGTAGTCTGCTTCCCAAGGAACTCAGACCCATTACCCTGCTGGAACCGTGCAGTAAAATTTGCATGGGGTTAATGGCTCAGTGCATCCAAAACGAGGCAGGAACTCGACTGCAGAGTTACCCACAATTCGCCTACATGAGACGACGAGGTGGGGATGATGCACTTCAACGCATCAGACAACATTGCTGCAGAGTTAGAACCATTTGTGAAGACCATCAATACACAGTTCACCAACAAGCCCGAGGCTCAACGCCCAGGGCAGTGAGCGGAGGCGCCATGCTCAGCCTTGACCTGTCAAAGGCATTTGACAACGTGAATCGTGAACGTTTACTGTTGTGTTTGCGACGATTGGACATTTCAGAGGACCTCATATTTTTTCTGCAAACAGTGTACTGTCAAACATTCTATCGTTTTGAATACAAGGGCTAAGCAAGAAGTTTTTCGACCAATCGTGGCATCAGACAAGGCTGCAAAGCGGCCCCAGGTTTGTGGCTGACATTTACAGCACTGTTACTGGATGAGATTGCAAAGGGAACCACAAACCAATGGATGTTGGATTGCCTTACACTTTTCGCAGATGACATATGTGTGCATGAAGCGGTGGAATCCCCTGAGCAACTGCACAGATTCATGCGCTACATGGGGATAGTCCTTGATCTCCTGGAGACACTGCAGATGGACGTGAACATAGACAAAACGTCCGCGATTCTTCGGTTGAAAGGACCAATGGCCGCCAACTTGCAGAAACAGTACATCATGCGAACTAAGCAGGGTACTTTCTTAAAAATCCCGAGGGCCAATGGACAAACCACACATGTACGCCTTGTCCCACATTTTCAATACCTTGGCGCCACCATCAGTTACAGAAACTTCGAAAAACAGACGGTGATGGCTCGAATCAAGGCCAGTGAAAAAGTTGGTCATCAACTTCATAGATGGCTTCATGTTCAACATAGCCTTTCAAGTACACAGAAATGCAAATTGTGGAGACAATGTGTATTTGCCTGCATGAGATACGGACTCCTGGCAGTGGGGATCACGCATGACACAGCAGGATCATGTACACAGCATGCATCAAACAACTGAGGAGAATCCTCCGAGCACCAGCGCACATCAGCAAAATTAACAATCTAGCACTTTTGCACCAGTATCAGCTTGACAACCCCCCGCTTCTCCTGCGAGATTTGTGTCACAAAGTTGCAGCACGAGACTCAGATCGAAGACGTGACCTTCATGACACAGACATTCTTCTTCGTATTCCCCCTCCTGATTATGCACGCTACTGTCAGGTCCTCGAAGAGGTCTACACCGCGGAGATCAGACGTTGTCAACAACTGGAAGTGCATGCGCCGGAAGCTCAACACATCTGTCAACATTGCCTTCTACCCTTTCCAACGCTGACGAGGCTGAGGGCCCATCAATTCGTTGAACATGACGACAGATCAGGTGCACTGCGGCTATTTCAGCCGACAGACACACTCAGTGGATTGCCGACATGTCAACGATGCAACAGACTCTTTTCCACTTATTCTGGACTTGAATACCACATCATGTACGTTTGCCCTCATCCACAACAGGACCTGGAAGATGTTGAACATCGACTACGAGTACAGGAACTGATACAGTTTGCAAGAAGTAGACAGATCCAGGCTCTGGCAGCCAATCAGGAACTGCTTTCCTATTTCCACCACAGGTGTGCGTTGTGCTCCATGTTTTGTACTACACCAAAAGGGTTACAGATACACTGGCAAAGATACCATCATGCTGAATTTCTCAGACACGATGCAGTGAACAATGAACTGTTGCAACATTGGCCGTCTCAGACACCATGTGTTCTTTGCGGTACAGCATTCAAACAGTATCATAGATGCCACATCATTCGACAGTTGGCACTGCTGCTTGTGCAAGATGGTTCAGTTGCAACCCACATCGCAGACCACCTTGAGTGTCAAGAATGTGGCAAGGTGTACACTACACACCATGGGCTTCAACAGTATATGCGACGATATCACCGAGCAACGCAGGACAGCTCAATGATGGACGAACTTTCCATCGACCTGCATTGCCTGGTGGCCCAGGCGGTGGAGCAGGATCGAGCAGAAGACCTCCTTCAGCACGAGGACATCAGATTCTTCATGACCACCAGGTGCATACCATGTGGGAAGTCATTTCCCCAAAAACGTTCATTAACACGGCATTTTCACCTCAACCACGCGTCAGAATGGCATGAATGCATCAGCAGAGCCGTTGCCCTTGATGCGCAATGGAAACCACAATATGGCTGTGTTTGTCATCCAGTTCAGCACCTCAAACATGTCTGCACCATGTACATACAGTACGTACTTCTGAGGTTAGAACACGAACGTCAACTACAGCCTCAGATTGCCCCGCTTCCACCTGACCTGGTGCTTAGTGCGGCGGAGCAGATCGAACCACTGCTGTGGCTTGGCTGTGCACACCTGCTGTATGACAAGGTAGAATTGCGCATTGTCCTGACCAAGGTTTGTCAGATTTGCGGACAGAACTGTAGAGATGGCACGGCATTGCAACAGCATCTCAATGATGCACACCCGCATCACATGGAGGACGTACGGATGTTCAAGGAGATGTTCCAATGGAGCCTCTTTCAGGAACAAGGATGCTTCTGCAACCCATCCCCTGGATGGGGGGAACCGAACCATGAGTGCGTGGGCCTCACACAGCTGGCATGGATTGCACAATCGTTCAATTGGCAGGTGGTACTACCATGGGCCTTCAAATCCAATGAATTGGTCACTGAACTCAGCGATGCACTACCACTGCAAGCCTTGCAAAGAGTCACCCTTGCGTTGATGGCCAGGAACTTTCACAAACTGTGGCAGGACACAGACTTAGAGGTGATGCTGAAGACACGATGTCTCCTGTGCCAAGAATATCTCTCCTTAGGATACATCAAGTCACACCTCAGTGTTCAGCATCAAGTGACCCTGGACAAAGTCAAATACGTGATGCCTCAGGTAGCAGCCGTCTTTGCAGACATGAACTCAGAAGTGTGGCATTGTGAATGGTGTGCTGGCCTTTTGCCAACATGGAGCACCAATGAAGAATTCGTGCCTGATCACCTCAGACACATGATGGAATGCCCATATGTGATGCAAATCGCACTGTTGCTGATGATGCCGAAGTGGCACAGTCCCGCTTTGCAGCCACTGACATGGGCCTCTCAGGACCACATCGCCTCAGTGCGTCGTCAACATCAACTGCAACAATGGCAGCTGCATGCAGGAATCTCAGACACATTTGGGATGTCAATGGAAGCGTTGGCACAGTATGGACTGCAGTTCATGCAGGACCCGTTGATTGCAGAACAAGTGAGCTTCAGATGTTTGCTTTGCACCAAATGTTTCTTCATGTCCACGAAGTTTGAACAGCACTTGCACACAGATCACAATTTTCAGCAGATGCAAACCCTGATGTGCTATCATCGGCTAGCACTCCACTGTGGATCAAGCTGCCAATTTTGTGGCAAGACGCATTCGACTGATCAGTGCATCCCGCTGTTGAATCTTGCAGTTTACTTAGTCAACGGGTATGGCATCCGAGGAGCGCACAGACCAAGACTCAGTGGCACAGATGTGGGGAGCACTACTCAACAAGGAACAGATGCAACAACTGGGCCTGACCAAACCCAACGGAAGAACCAGAGACAAGAAGCGGCCCAAGACTGGCGACAATCGCCCAGATCGACGCTCACCTTCTTCTTCAACAACGGAGGTGCCGACAGAGCTCCTTCAACAACTGGTGCGTCTGTCACTGCGTCACGAAGACAGCATCAACTGCCTGATGCAGGAATCCCAGTTCATGGTCCACATGAGCCCTGGCAAGGGGTCAATAGTCCCCCACCTGCTCCAGGCCAGCCAAACGTGGCATGCCACCACAGACAAAACAGTCACCCTGCGGCACCACCTAGTCCTGGTCATGATGCAGACGTTGGAGATGCGGTTGAAGACCTTGTGCGAGGCAACTCCCACGGAGGCACTGTTCGTCGACTGCATGAACTACCATCTCATATGCAACGACACAGACCGAACGATGCCGTATCTGAGGTGGTGTCCACAGAAGCAGAAGCTTCAACCAACAGAGGCTCCTGGACTACCCAACCTGGAGGTGCAGAGAACACTAGCCAACGTGCTGAGGATCTTATCGGACCCCCTGGTGACACTCCGGTTCCACGCCCTCAAGAAGCAGAAGGAGGGGGTCGAGCAGAAGGAGGCCATTCCGTGGCTTTGGACAGTGTCGATGCGGACAGCACCAGAGCTCTGGTGCGAGCTTCGACACCTCTCTTACCACAGTATCTGGCAGCTCATCCAAGTGAGGTTTCGGCCACAAACTCAAGATCGGCAACCTTTAGCCAAGCAATTGCTGAAGGCAATGTGAACCTGGTGCCAATCTTCGAAAACCACAGTGGCACCATCTGTTTCGCCAACACGGTGATTCTATGCCTTGCCTGGCTGACCATACTAGCAGATGGGTATCATCCACAACAGTGGACCACGGGGTACGAGATGCTGCGCAGAGTGTTTCAAGCCGAACATCGGCCAGTGGATCTCATGTCAACAGAGCCTTTCTTATGGCTGCTCTTGGGGTCATGGACAGTGGAAACACTTCAGAGGCAACAGGATGTTTGTGAATTTGCCATTTATTTACTTTCATTGCTGCAACCGAAGTTTCTCCACTGTGAATGGGTTACCAAAGTTTCTCTGACGGCAGAACCAGCGAACGATGTGCTGGCATCAGAAAAAGGACACCAATTCATGCCAATTCTCATACCATACATCAATTTCCAGGATGACTTCAGCCAATTGCAAGAACTTGTGCACCTGTGGCATGATTCCCAAAGTTTTTGCCGAGGAACTACGCAGGTAGGGAAGCAACTGATATTGATGATTGACAGGTATGATCCAGAATCCTTGCTCAAATGTCAACAGCATATCGACTTTGGCAACACCATTTCATTTCCTTGTTTTGTGGACGCAGAAGGGAACATTCGCATGGACTTATTTGCAATCAGTGGAGTCATTTTCCATTTGGGCCAGAGCCCACGTTCTGGGCACTATCGTGCTGCGCTCCGCTACCAACAGGGGTGGCTGATTTATGATGATAACAAAATACCAGATCGTGTGGATTCTCTTCCGATGGAAGTTCACAGAAACTGCACAATGTTTTGGTTAGTTCGACCAACAGCACATACTGTCAGGACCATGGAACAAGAAGATCCACGACTGGTTGCAAATCGACGAGCACCAGGAGGAACTCAACGTTGCTGGCGACGCAGGAACATGGGTCCCTACCAGAGCTCAGGTTCAGGCACCATGGATGCACCTTGACTGAATTAATGCGCTGGCACTGCTGCTGATGGCATGAGCTGCAGATGGCAGCTGACACAGCTGTGGCGCGCTGCTGACTGCGACGCTGCGGTGCGGCTGCGGTGGCATGGCAGTGCTTGCAGCGACTGAAGCTGAGAGCCGGAGGGATTTTCTTCACTTTCTGTGCGTTAGTTTCATTGCATGACCTCACAAGGGATTCAACAGTCCACTGGTGATGTCACACTTACTTCTTCACCATTTGAAATTCATTTCATGTGAATTCTTTCGGAACTTGCCATGCCTGCAGTCAAGTGACTGTTTTTGGGCTTGGCCTTTCTCCAAGTTGCTCTACGGAGCTGGCTAGATGGTAAGTCCGTCACTTGACACCGGACGTCCAAATGTGTCATGCTGATGGCCATGAGCAAAACAGTCTCATGTGAGAGCTCGCCTACCGACCAAGGAAGGGTTGAGGGGTTGTAAAAAAAACACACACACACACACGCAGCCTTGCGTAGGCATCTGACATTGGTCCATGGAAGCAGAACAGGCGCATTGCGTCAGCCACACTTATTGGATGCACGTGAGGGACTTCCAACATGTAGACTTTGTGGACAACGTTTTACTACCTGGACAAGATTTCACTATCATGTGCAATACGTGTGTACGCAAACTTGGCAGGAACCAGCAACTTCTCGTGAAGACCCGGTCGAGGAGGTTGAGCACAGACTTCGAGTTCAGGAGCTTCTGCAATTTGCCAGCAGCAACCTGCTTCAGGCACTGGTGCAAAGACCTGACCTATTAGCCTATTTTCACACCAGATGCTGTCTATGCCAACATTTCAGTGTCACGACTCGAGGCCTTCTGACACATCCCCAGACTGCCCACAGTGATTTATTCAGACGGCATGAAACCAACAATACTCATCTTCTCAACAGTTTTTCCTTCTCTTCACCATGTCCTTTGTGCGGTGTTGCATTCAAACAGTACCACAAATGTCTCTTGGTGCGACAGATGGCACTCCTTCTGACACGAGACGGACAAGAAGTATCGCAATCAGCACTGACAACAGATCTCTCATGTCCTTTTTGCTACAAGGCCTACACTACAAAGCATGGCCTGCAGAAGCACATGAGGGACTACCACAGAGCCACAGAGGACTGCAACAACATGGATGCAGCCACAATTGATCTCAGATGCCAACTGCACGAGGCCGTTCAGAGCAATCAGTGTGAAGACTTACTGCAGCTGGCTGAAGTACAGCATTTCCTGGCGACAAGGTGTGTTCTTTGTGATCGACAGTTTCATAGACGTCAGGAACTGACACGGCACTTCAAACACAACCACTCTTCTGAATGGCATGAGTGTGAAAAACGGGCCATACTGTTGGACAATTTGTACAAACCTCTTCATGGATGCCTATGTCAACCCACACTACACAGCAAACATATCTGCACTTTATACTTGCAATTCATCTTGTTGAGGATTGAGTTTGAACGGGAGCATTTGCCTCCGGCTACGACACTGCCTCCTGACATGATGATGAGCTTGGCTGAGCAGATTGAACCCTTGATGTGGAATGGGCACGTGAAGCTCTTGTACAAGAAACGGCATGTGCGTTTCTCACTCACAACCAGTTGTCAGGTGTGTGGTCTACGTTTTGGCACGGCTGAACAATTACGCTTGCATCTCCATGAAAAACATGCAGACACTTTGCAGGAGACGCTCCACATCAAGGAACTTCTGCAATGGATCTTGTTCATGGACTTGGGTTGCTTTTGCAACCCCAGCTGCGGCTGGGGAGAGGCCTTGCATGAGTGCGTGAGTTTGAGCCAACTTGCGATTGTTGCAACAGATTTTCACTGGCAACTGATATTGCCATGGACATTTTCTTCTGTGGAACTTTCTGCAGTGCTTGAACCTCTTCTGCCACTGCCAAAACTGCAGAAGGTGACGATGGCAATGATGACGAGGAATTTTCATCTCATTTGGGATGACTCTGACTTGCAACACATGCTGTGCAACAATTGCTTGCTGTGCCAGGAAGAGATCCCGATGACTCGGCTCATGCCTCATCTGATTGTGGTGCACGGCTTCACAGAAGACAGGCTGAAATTTCTGACCTACCAGCTGTGTGCAGTTTTTGCGAGATTGATGACTGAAGGTGGACAATGTGAGTGGTGCGGCACTGTGCTTCCTTGCAGACTGGAGGGAGATGATCTGGTGGAATATCCGGAAGAGCATTTGGTGCGTTGTCCTCTTGTGATTCAGTTTTGCATGCTGCTGATGATTCCGGTTTGGTCGAAACCGGCCTTGAGTCCTCTGACATGGCCATCTCATGAGGCAATTGCGGCAGCACAACGGCAAGAAGAACTGAAGTTGTGGCAATTCAATGCAGACACCTCAGATACATTTGGACTCTCCATTGACCTTCTTGCGCAGAGTGGACTTTTGATGTTACAAGATCCATTGCTTGCACAGACGGTGAATCATCGGTGCCTGCTTTGCTCAAAGCTCTTCTTTTCCAATGTGAAGTTTTCTGAACATCTGCATCGCATGCACAACTATTTTCAAATGTTGGCATTGATGTGCTATCATAGACTGATTCTGAACTGTTCGATGCCCTGTGCGTTTTGTGGTCAAAAGCAACACGATCAAACGTGTCTATCCCTTCTGAACCTTGCCGTCTTTTTGACGAATGGCCATGGACTCAGAGGAAACCGAGGGGATCGACGCGGCCACCAAAATCTGGGGTCATCTTTTGAACAAGGAACAGATGCAGACATTAGGCATCGATGGCACTTCAAATGGCAGCAACAAACGCCCCAAAACCGAGCAGCCGAAGCGGAGGCACAACAAGCCCAAAGCACCACAGTCGACGGCAGTGCCGACAGACTTGCTGGCCAAGCTGACCAAACTTGTGATCAGACACGAAGATACGATCAACGTGCTGCTCCAAGAGACGGAGTTCATGTTACATCTGAACCCGGGCAAAGGGAGCATTTTTGCCCCAACTCCTGCAGGTGAGTCGCTCCTGGCACCAGGATCCAAAGGAGCACAAGGTGCCCCTGAGACACCTTTTAGCGCTCAACATGATGCAGACCTTGGAGGCCCGCACCAAGATCCTTATGGAAGCGGAACCGACAGAGGATCTGTTTCAGGACTGTGTTCGGTACCATTTGGTGGTCAACAACAAGGACAAGACGATGCCATTTCTGCGTTGGGACCACCAACATCGATGCCTTCAGCCGACAGACGCCCCTGGAATCCCGATTGCGGTGGCCTACAAGAACATCTGCAGCATTGTGAGACTGATGTCAGACAGCAATGTGACTCTTCGTTTTCATGCGCTCAAGCGCCTTCAGGAGGATCAGACGCCCCAGCCGGTGCCATGGCTATGGACGGTATCATTACGCAACAGTCCAGAACTTCAGCAGCAACTGGCGGCACTCTCACATCACGCCATTTGGCAGCTCATTCAAGTGAGGCTGAAGCCCAAGACTCTGGCAAGACAACCACTTGCGGTGCAGCTCCAGAAGTCTCTGTGAGGTTTGGCATTGTGCGCCTCTTCAGGAACCCATCAGGGAAGGCCTGTGCAGCTCTTGCATGCCTTGCATGGATGATGCTCTTGGCAGATGGCTTTGTCTATGAGTTGTGGCACAGTGGATTTGAGTTGATGCGTAACGTGGTATCCAACAGCCTGATACCCATTGATCTGTTGCGGCACGGCCCTTTTGGCTGGCTACTGTTTGGGGAGTGGTCAATTGAGAGATTTCTTGGGCAACAACAGGATGCTTCTGAATTTTGTTCATATCTTCTTAACATCACCAGACCAAGATTTCTCAATTGCAGCTGGGACAATCGCCCATCATTTGCGGATGGCTTGGAGTCGGTGCACTTGGCTCATGAAAAAGGCTCTCCCCATTCACCAATCAAGCTTTCTTTCTTTGATTTGCAAGCTGATTCATGCAGCCTTCAAGAGCTCATACATGTTTGGCACGACGCCCAAGGTCTTTGCAGAGCAGTTAAGGAGGTTGGTGACACACTTATTCTTGCAATTGACCGACATGATCTTTCCCATTCCAAATGTTTGCAGCACATTGCTTGTGACAACCATCGCATTTTGATGCCTTGCTTTAGCAACGCCACAGGGGACGTATCAATGGAACCTTTTGTGCTGTGCGGTGTTGTATTTCATCTGGGACAAACCCCTTTTTCTGGTCACTACAGGGCTGGTTTGAAATACAAAGGACACTGGCTATTGTACGAAGATGATACACTTCCTGAAAAAGTTGCGACATTACCGGAATCAGTCAGCAGAAACACCATTTTGTTTTGGCTTGTCAAGCCGACCGTTGCCAATGTCAGGACGATGAACGAGGAGGGTGACAGATTCCCTACCATTGCCTCGTCTACGGATCCAATGCTGACTGCACGATGGTGAGCACTGGCAGACAATTTTGCTTTGCTGTTTTCGTATGACATGTTTGCAAACTTCCAAGACTTTTCTGTGAATGCGTGCAAGCCACTTGAATGCGTTATGCGGCTGCTGCTTTTGCGCTTTGAGCTGCCTAGCCTTCCTTTTGCGCTGGAGCTTGCTGCCGTGGTAGCGCGGCGCTGTTGGCGGCTTGAGCACATGAGAGGGCAGCTGACCATTTGCAGCACTGAGTGTCTTTTTCCAATTTCTTTTTGGTGCATCAGCCTTTTCTGCAAACAACTACCTGTGGAAATTGTTGCTGATTTTTCACCAATTTATTTTTCCATGTTATCCTACGGGATGGACTAGTGTGAAAGACCCCTCTGCAGCAGCGGACGTCGAAATCTGCTGTGGGGGGGCCGGCAGCATAACGCTGTTGCTGGGCTCGCCTGCTGACACGACAAAGGTGTTATGGGGTAGGAAAAAAAACACACACACACAGACACACAGACACACACAGACACACACACACAAGCCCCTTGCGGTCTCGAGTACCGCGATCAAGGGTCAGGCGATCCTAGGTGACAGCCGCAGCCACTGCCCCACGAAGTGACCATTCTTCTCGGGCGTCCCTGGCCCTCCACCAAGTGGATCTGCCAGCTCAAGCACTGCTGCCAGCCCTGGTGCAATGCCACCGCCACAAGTGCCAGCTGCAAAGCAAGGAGGTGGCTGGATGAACAAATGTGTGGCCTTAAGTTACCTGATCCTCAGAGGGCAAGTGCTGAAAGCACAAAGACTGGTCAAGAAGTTTGAGAAGAGCCCTGACTTCAAGAACTGCCTGGTGCAGCATGAGGGCAAGATGAAGAGTGATGGGACTGACCCAAAACGAGACTACCTGAACAGGTAGACACTGCACCAGGAGGGAATATGAAAAAAGATTGCTGCTGCTAGTGCTGTTGTTTTCTGCATACTCAAGCCCTTGTGGCTTTTGCACTGCAAGCCTTCTAGGCTGTGGAACTGCAAGCTCTAAGTGGCTGTCTTTCCAATGTTTGCAAGCCTGCATGAAAACTTGCAAGCTATGGTCTTTCAAGCCTTTTGCATTGCTCATTATAAGCTTTGCTGGCTGTGACTTCCAAGCCCTTGTGGCTGTCCCTTACCAAGCCATGTAGCCCTTCTAGATTGCAAGCCTGATCCTGGGTTATCACATGTCACCAAAGTTTGTCATTACTTTTGAAGTTTTACTTCTTTGTGCCATCTACAGCCATTTGGTCTTTTTCCCACCTGCTGTCCTGACTCCTTGTTCTTGTGCCCCTTGCAATGGCTTTGTGGAAAGTTGAAGACTTGCTGACTGAGATCCAGCATTTGGAGACTTTGGAGAAAAGACCAAGAGGCAAGAACATTTTTGCCACAATGGTGAATAGCTTGGAGGAAAAATTGAAATCCATCCCCAACCTTGCACCCAGTGCTGTGGTCAAGCTGATGGATGCTACAGACAGCCAAGGACAAGCTGCTCAGTGTGCTGGACTGTTGCTCAGGACCTGCCAGCAATGTCAGGCTGTCTGCAACACAGCAAAGCATTGGCAACCTTGGTATGTATTTGACTGCCAATGATTGGGGAAACCTGCAGAACACAAATCTGACAAGAGATGTTTTCCTAACCCTTGTGCAGAGGGTCAAAAAGATTGGCATGGTGTCAATTTTGGAAGATGTCAAAGCCCAAGCCCTTGGGTTGACACTGCACTGGATGGAATCCAAAGGCATACCACTGCCAGATCCATGGCCTCTGTACTACCTGGGCAGGGATTTTGCCAAGCTGTTCATGGGAATGAAGGTGCAGTGCCAAGTTGGATCCCTGGCAAGCTATCCAGGCAACCCAATGGAGTTAGGTGATGAATGGATTAGCAAGGCCTATGGCACAAATGAGGTGCCTTTGTGTCGCGATGTTCCTTTAAGCATGTACATTGACAAGATTCCTTTGAGGTCCACAAGCCATCTTCTCAAAAATGTGGCTCAGCCTTCCAATGCCAAGATTGCAGCTGTGGCAACACCCCAGCAGAGCATTCAGCACCCAGTGTCTGCACCAGTTCCTTGGAGCATTTTTTTGCTTTCTTGTAAATTGTGTTTGCACTTTCACATCATTTTGTGAAAATGGTGGCCATTGCTTTTTAATTCCCCACATCTTTGTGTGGGGTTCTTGTTTTTGATTCTGTATCCCGGGCTTCTCCTCCTCCTCCTCCTCCTCCCGTCCTCCTCCTCCACACACTTTGTCAACACATACTTTGTCAACATATACTTTGTCACCACACACTTTGTCAACACACACTTTGTCAACATATACTTTGTCACCACACACTTTGTCAACACACACTTTGTCAACACACACACTTTGTCAACACACACTTTGTCAACACACACTTTGTCAACATATACTTTGTCACCACACACTTTGTCAACACACACTTTGTCAACACACACTTTGTCTACATACACTTTGTCAATTGTCAACACACACTTTGTCAACATATACTTTGTCGCTTGGGGGCACAAACTCACAACCACACACTTTGTCAACACACACTTTGTCAACACACACACTTTGTCAACACACACTTTGTCAACACACACTTTGTCAACATATACTTTGTCACCACACACTTT